>Ga0136643_10003847_pt1 | contig 20429 bp, 9 predicted proteins | sample TergutLab28metaG_FD_96883 | JGI IMG/M metagenome (GOLD analysis project Ga0136643, IMG submission 96883) | Labiotermes labralis P1 segment gut microbial communities from Petit-Saut dam, French Guiana - Lab288 P1 (version 3) (version 3) | ecosystem: Host-associated > Arthropoda: Insects >...
GGACGCTTGTGAGTGCGGTAATGAACCTTCGGGTTCCGTGAAATGCGGGGAATTTCTTGACTAGCTGCAAACCAGTTAGCTGCTCAAGAAGGACTCTGCACCATGGAGTAAGTAAGTAATTAACGTTTCGGAACACACCGTCTGTTCCATCTTCGTGGACGGGTAGATACATACGGAACAGACAGTGTGTTCCGAAACGTTGGCGTATACACGCAGAACACGGCGAAGGTTTGAAATCAAGAAACTATAAAGTTGTGTATGATTTATTATATTATATATATTTATATAATATTTTAGCATTTTCAACACAACGGGGATGTCTCACTTGAAAAAAAAAATCCACCACCTCACTCACACTGCTCTCTTCCTAGACTGCCAGTGTTAGTCACTCAATTCCGTTATCGGCTGCTAACCTTTATTTCCGTTTAAAACTGTCTGTATGCAACTGCTCCTACTTGTCAACCACGGTTCTTGAATGCACGTTGACAGTTTAAATTTAAGACGGAGGCTACCGAACCGCTCGCAACCGACGCCAACAATCGCTCTCTCTGTTGTACCAACAATGTTCGGCTACAACTTTGTACAACGAGGAGAGTTACAAGGTGCACCACCTTGCTGAAAAAAAACTGTGTTGCGTATGTGTTAAAAGTTTTATTTCAGGACTAAAATAATTCTGTAGCATTTCCAAATAAATGTAGTTATTTATTAACGACTATTTCCTCAAAAAGATCAGGCAAATTGTGGGTGTTTTTCCAAATGCACGACACACGTTGAGAGTGCAATTGCTTAAGTGACGTTACATGATTCAAGTGCGCGAAATGTTGTCGGAAGAAGTCTGTAATCTGTTTCCATTTTATGATTAAATTAAAAATGACGACTCATTTCTCGATATTTTAATGTTTATTGATGAAGCAATTTTCACATTAATGGTAACTGCAACAGACATAATTTGCCGTATTTGGGCAACGAGAAACCGCAAGAAATTGGGAACATGATAGAGATTTCCGTAATATCCACATTTGCTGTGCCTTGAGGAAGACTCCCATAATTAGCCCGTTATGTTTTCAAGTAACAGCCCTTAATTACGAATGTATTTGGAAATGCTACAGAATTACTTTATTCCTGAACTAAAACGTTTAACACTTACACACAGCACAGGTTTTCAACAGGGTGTTGCACCTTGTCACTCTTCTCAATGTGTTCGCCGGGTTTGAATCACGTTCTCCCGGTCAAGTGCTTTGGAAGTGTGGGCTAAGAACGCCGCCTGCACTCTCACCGCCTTCGTCTCGATTGGAATTTTTTTTACTGTGGGTGGATTGTCACAACTGTACTCTACTCATCAAAGCCTCACTCTTTAGACGATCTCACAATCGATGAGATATATGCTATACCTCAAACACACATGCAGAATGTGTTTGTAGAATTTAAATATCTCATTATGCTTTCAGTTCGTAATGATGGTGCAAATGTTGAAACTTATAAATCCCAAAATTAAGTATGCTGAAACGTGAATAAATTACCTCCCTGAAGGTCTTCATGTTGTTTTTATCTCCCATAGAACTTTGGGTGTGAATATTTTTAAATGCCGAAAGAGGTTATAAACTCCCTGTATAGGGTCGGTGACATACGAGTTTAGGAATGAACATGGAGGATTTTTGGATTGATGCCGAGTGAAGAAGACGGAAGTACTCAGAGGAAACTTTTCCCATGCCGCTTTGTTCATCACAAATCCCTCCTTTTTTATATCACTTTGTCTTTCTTCCTGCCCCTAATGTAAGGGGGGCGTGAAGTGGCACTTGGTTGCAGACAGGCGACAATATGAGATCACAGCTTTCAATTTTACATGTTTTTTCATCTTATTGTATGCGCCTTCTTTTATCTGCAGGACGTCTAATACTTCTGCCTATTTATCCCTTATTACGCCTGCAAAGACTCGGGGAAACCACTAAATGGATCTTCACAAAATATGATCCTGGAGTAATTTGTCAGCATTTTTCGAGCTGTCTCAATTTTAGTTAAAATCAGACTAATATAACAGACACTGTCCTTGAAATCCCATGCGCAATTCTGAGCGCATTTTTAGAGTACGTGTGTGTACCCACAATGCTACGTGAAAAAGAAATGACGTCGTCACTGACAAGTACGGTGTGAATGTCACAAACGGTAGTGATCGATTTTGTACATGTTCTATTTTACATTATATAATCATATGAGTAAGTCTTCAAGTATATTCTGGATGCTTCATTTATTTAGTAATCCCTGACTTCGGACAGACAAAACGTATGTGAGAAATAATGTAACGAATTGTGTAAGATCACACATTTCAAAACTAGACCATAAACTACAATGTGTCATCACCTAGTTCGTACCTATAGTATCGCGTCACCTATCTTATTGTATTGTGTCATGTCATATGTCATTCACTATCATACGGTATTATGTCTAAATCATGTGTTGTAAGGGATGCATACTGCAGAGAACTTGGTGCTAAGCATTTATAGCCCTTTGCGGTGTTTACGCGAGGCTCAGAATATGAGTACTTTTATAATTAACTGTGCGTCATACATAACACATTATACAGTGTGTCCCACTCGCTACCGAACCCGGCATTTCTTTAATAATTTTACCACTAATGAAGATATTGCAACGAAATTTGAAGCGGACTTACCTCATTGTGTAAGAAATTTGAAGACATCATAACATATGCTGGAAGTGGCCACCGTTTGCGTCCGGACAAGGTTGAACCCGGCGCATCATATTTTGAAAAGTCCTTGCCAGTACGTCCGCTGTCACTGCCTGAATTTCTTCGGTGGTGTTTGCCTTCAAGGTGTCTGTGGTTCGTGGTTTGTTTCGGTAAACTCTTCCTTTCAGATATCCCCATAAGAAATAATCAGGCGGCGTCAGATCGGGCGAGCGCGTTGGCCAAAGTCCCTTCGAAATGACAGGGTCGCCGAAAAAGGACTGAATTTCGGCCATGCTGACGTGAGAAGTGGGGGATGTCGCTCCATCCTGCTGGAAATATCCAGTTGAGAGTTCCTCATCGTCCAATTGATTTACAAAGGTGTTGATGATTTCCATATATGCAGCTGTTGTGATGGTTGCATCGAAGAAGTTGGGACCAATTATACGCCGTCGGGACATCCCACACCAAACACCAATCTTCTCTGAATGAAGGGGTTCCTCATGTATCGCGTTGGGACACACTCCTCTTCATTTCTCAAACAACGAACGTACTCCTGTTCAAATTTCGTTTCAATATCTTCATTGGTGTTAGAATTATTAAAGAAATGCCGGGTTCGTTAGCGAGTGGGACACGCCGTATCTTATGTGTAAAGTTAAACAATATCATATCATAGCCCATCAATCTAAATCATAGTACATATATAATATCCTATCGTGTCATATTATACCCCATCATATATCATATTTTTATCATATGATATTCCTAAATAATACAAAATCGTGACAAAGTGAAAATAATTCTGTTCGGAAGGAACTATTTACAAGTTTCAGCCGTTAAAATGGCATCCGGAATCTTTTATGAATTTACGCACTTCACGCAGACAAATGTGTGGGCAGCCATTCAGAATAGTCCGTAGGCAATTTTTCCCATTTAACTCTCTATTCAAAATTCACAACATCGCTTCACGTGGTTTTTCGGATGACACGATGCCATGCAATTTGTGACGAAGGATATTCTAAACAGCCTGATAATTGTTTTGTAATCCTGGTTTAATTGTGATTTCTTTTCATACACATCAAAGAACGTATATTAAAACAGTTCGAGTTGATTACCGTCAAAAAGATGCAAATAAAAAACAGTCTGAAGGGTTATTATCATCGTTTCTTGTTTTTTATTCCACAAAAAAGAATCGTATCTTTTACAAACCATTAATCTTTTTGGAATTTATTGCTCATTCTAAACTAGGGATTGCTGAAGTATTTTAAAAGTGGACATATATATATATATATATATATAACACAAAGTATGTCACTCAATTATTATACCAACTAATGCACTTATATAAAGTTTACACATTAAAACACTAAAACTGCTCCGACATGTTTCGGTCCTAAGACCATCATCAGGGAGCTGTATTTCTTTGCCTTGCTAAAGTCACATTAAAAGCCACATTAAAACCAGTCATGAATTAACTTCGTTGTACTAGTAGGGCATTGTGGCAGCATACCATGATGTGTTATGTTATGTTGCGAAGAGTGCCCTGCTATGGATGTGCATTCTGTGGTTCGCTACGTGATACATGGCATGCTGCCACAATACCCTACTAGTACAACGATGTTAATTCATGACTGGTTTTAATGTGACTTTAGCAAGGCAAAGAAATACAGCTCCCTGATAATGGTCTTAGGACCGAAACATGTCGGAGCAGTTTTAGTGTTTTAATGTGTAAATTTTATATAAGTGCATTAGTTGGTATAACAATTGAGTGACTCGACAACATGCACGGTGTAACAATGAAAATACAAAGATTACCGTTCTATGCAATCACATACATAGACAATTCTCAAATTGTAGGCACTTCACAAGAAGCAATACAAGATAACTCGAGAAGGACGAGATGAATTGGCGTAAAAATGCTGCTAAGTATGAAACTGAGGAGTAGAAAAGGAAAAGAAAAACTTGGTGGTGGCAGTGGAGAAAGGGATATGAAAAGAGAATATGAAACAGAGGAACGGTAGAGAGATGAAAATGAGACAGTGACGAAAGTAATGAGTGAGAGGAGGAAGAGAAGAAAAGGAGAAGGATAGAAGAAGGAATGAAAGAATGAAAGCAAACAAGCTAGACGACAACTTGAAGATTTCTCCTACGTTATGTATGCTTGCTGTAGCAATGTCTGTCTGCATTTCATGTGGTGTATCATTTGTTCGCAACGAGACAAATTGTATAAAATGATATTCTGCGGAGGATGAAACTTGTCTCTGCTTGAACTTCTCATTTCCATGCCTGTGGCGTACTATAGTTTTGTTTCTTGGATCTCTGAATTTCTACTTCTACCACAGGCTTTGTTCCTTGCCTTTGTAAAGTTGGGTAATTTTGCAGGGTGGGTAGGGAGGAACTTCGATAATCTCCTTTAACTGAAGAAATATGTGTAATTGACTTTGTAGGCGTATTGCGAAGTCTCTGGTTGCGATTGGAGACATGCTGATACATGCTCTTAACTGCCAGATTCCCCGGGTGTTGCTTGCATGAGCCTTAGACGCAACAACTGCTTCGCTTTTAAAAAATGTGGTACATGACAACCATGCATACTACAGCTCACAGCGAATATACGTGTCATAGATAGGTCATGCCGTAGCATCCCTTTGCCCGCTCGTTTCAACCCTAAATCATTTAACGAATGTGTGCTTGTGAAATTTGAGTGTTCTGTCAATATTATGTCGTATTTAGTATGACAGCGCGTAGTAGTGCAGACAAATACTAGAGCTTCGGATAAATCTGCATGCTCCATTCCGTCGTTTTGCATAGTACAAAATGTTGTCTTAGTATCAGTTGAACGTTTTTCCAAAATTTATTTTACTATAAAACACTTGGCGGTAGTGACGCTCCCATCTCAGAAATTTGCGCGTCCACCATCTTGTTATTTTTGATTTAGGAAATTAAAATTACAGCTAGGGGTTTTCTTTCGTGGGATAAAGTCCGCACGGTTTTCTGAATGTCGGTCATGTAGTTCAGAAATTACAATTTTATAAACCTATTGTTTTCTCTGCCGATCCCTGTGGCAGCGCGGTTTAAGGAGTGCGAATGCGGCTGCAGGCTTGCTGGGGTTACGGGTTCGAATCCCGTCCGGGGCCTGAATACCTTTCTGTTGTGAATGTTGTGTATTGTCAGGTAGAGATTTTTGCGTTGGGTTGGTCACTCGTCTGGAGGAGTCCTACAAATTGTGGTGTGTGTAAGTTTGATCACGAATCCCCGATAATGAGGAACCCCTGGCCGACTAGGGGCTGTTACACCATGGAAAATAAAAATGTTTCCTAATTGAGAAGAAAATTAAGGTATAATTGTGTAAAAACCGTTCATGACAGGCTTGTAATCAGTATGGGGTACGAGATTTGAGTGTCTTTTGGCGGCAAACATACGCTACACTATCAGATACGGTTTTTTATAGTCTGCTCGAGCGATATAAATGTTTTGGAACAATCTGCTGCCTTAGCAGAGCAGAAGAGCAGAGACGCAGCAGAACGTTGCTCCGATATGTTGTTATTTATCTACCAAACTACACGGGATCACAACACTGAGGACCGTGATCAGATCGTCAAGGTGTCCGTCACTGACTATATGCTTCAAGCACTAAATGAGGGTGAAATACGGTTTTGAACTCCAGTAGGCTTTGCAGGTAATACTGCCGACTGACAGCAGCTCAGATGTGATGTGGCCTGACCTGATGTGCTGCAGTACCACTACGAAAACGGATATGGTGACGTAATACTAATAAAATAAGCCCTTGTGATATATGATTTTGAATCTTTATGCGTATAAAACGCATCATTAGTTTTGTGTGTAGGGAATATTAGTTGGTGCGTAATATGCACTTCATTAATCCCACAACAACTGAATGTATCGTTGTTGGGTTTGTGGCTCTTTTGGAAAATGGGAATTGATTTATGTATCATCGTACTGACGCTAGCAATTTTCTATTTTATTATGTAACGGTTTAGATAAATAACGTCAAGCAAAACATGCAACAAATTTAATTTGTTGTCTCTTTCATGACGAATTAAAATTTGTGGTCTGTAGTATTCCAAATGGTATAGTATTTCATGAGACAAAAATTACCAAAGAATGATCAAATATAAAGCCTTTTATCTTATAGGACAAGATTATTATTTTGTTCCTCGTAAAATGTTGAAAATAAAGGAAAGGTGGAAATCGCGTTTTGTCAAATAAATGCAATTCTTTTGTTAACTATTGCCATACATATATTTAAATCCCTGCTTCTCAAATGAAGCATCGACGTATATCTGAGATATCTACCTGAAATGTACATGAGGAAAATCAAGATAATCATTGGTGAAGATGACCGTCCTGTATGTCGGCTTCCTGAACACGAAGCAAGAATTTTAACCATGCGAAGTGACGTTCGGTATGGGGATAGTACTATGTGCAATATGTCGGATGATTGTGACATGGAACAGCACAGTATCGGGAATATAAGCTAATTTCAAGTCTCGATAGCGGGGCTTTGCTCATTATTACCCCACACCCCCTCGCCTCACTCCTTATGGGCGTTTAACGTTTAGTGTTTTGTGGCAGGCGTAAATTATAAGTAATGCCTTTATGGCTGTGCATGTGGTGTTTTGTGGTTCGGAGTTAAGAGGCAGGACACAAAGATGGCGCGAAATGTTCCATATATTGAGCGGTCTATTAAGGCAAAAACGATAACTAACTCCATTCACTTGGGAAGTTAACAGTTGCTTAGCGGACCGTCGAAATACTCAGGTTTACCGAGACGCGAATATTCATTACAGTGTTTTAAAGAGTCCTCATTTAGACTTCACTGTGACGACCTGAAACCAGGCTATAGGTATACATTTTCTTTCTTGATGTTTAATATTAATATTATTCCCTTATGTACAATTACGTCTCCAAACTGATCCCGTCTGTTCATATTTTGTGTGAATTCTTCGCGTTTTCCGTGCGTGCTACATGCCCAACCCTCGCTTTCATCTGTGTATTTTTTCGCAGTAAGTTAACAGATTCACACTCTGTTAGGATTTTCCTGTTCCCAGTACAAGTCTCAACATGTCTATCCCTCAGAGCGAGGGCCATATAAAATTGTAGTCTTTCAGGGTTTAGCTGACTGGTTGTTATAGCAGCCATTCCTCACGTAATTTGAAATTTCTGGAAAGCACCATATTTTTATGTTCCCAGCCCAAGTTTTCAACTCGCCACGGACGTCCTCTGGCGCATAAATCTCCAGTATAGATACTGTTTTCTTACAGCTGCAGCCTTAATAAGACTTTTGCTCCTGAAGAATTTTTCACTGAAAAAAGGAGAACAGAAGTGCTTCAACAACCTCCCCTTACTCACCTGGGCTAGCCCCATCGAACAAGCTGACGTTCCCCGAGATGAAAGTTTCACTTCAAAGGACCCAGTATGAATCACTCGAGAACTGAGCTTCGGATTGAAATTTTCCAATGGGGAAAACATAGAAGCGAAGAAGAGATCGTAAATTGTGTACATACCTCGGAACAAAAGTGACGGAGACATATACAGACGTACATAGGTAGAACACTAACGTGCGAACCACTATGTTGAAAAGCGAGCAAGACTTATTGTTCTGTATTTTTGAGGTATTATTCTTACCATAAAAATAACATAACTTCCGGAATAAAAGTCGTATTCTGGTACTTCGTAATATCAGCGATATTCGACATCTGACTTTTATTGAAGCAGTATTTGTTTAGATAAATATTTTAACCTTCTGAATACTGACGTTTATCTAAAACATATATGTACCATAGAGAATAAGTTTGTGTCGTACAGAGAACAGTTTGTTTCCAATAATAACAGTGATTACTTAAGGTTGTGTGTGGGAATAATGATTGAAAGTCTGTTTGAAAACACACAAATACACTGTGTGGGAGGAAGGCAGAAATTTTTAATGTTACAGAAAATCGTATATAAATGTACCAGTGAGCCTGAAGAGTGAACTTTCCTACTTACACGTTATCACCTGAACAGAGCTGCATTGCTTTAAAATTTCAGATCGCCATTTCGAATTATTGTAGAATTTAGATCGAGGATTTCAGGAAACTGAGGCAGCAGCCAATAGGTTTACAATTTTAATTTTCCACGTCGTGGTAGCAGACGACGTATGGGGCTTAGACTTGTATGAAAATATAAATAGTACATAGCAGCTTAGAAAAAGAGGCTCTAAAAATGCGAAATGAGTGGAAGTGTCTCAAGCAAAGGGTGCTGCTACTGACTGTGGCAACGCGTTCAGGTCGAAGAATAACGTAAAGTAATCTAATGTGACGTCTTCTCTTTCTGTGTTTCTTGTCATTAAAGTTTTATATTAAGAGATAAACACAACTGTACGGATCTGATACTTTGGTTTTCATTTAGCTCTGCTATATGTTTCGGCTGTCTACATAAGCCATCATCCGGTAAGCGTCAGTCCACAAGGAGTGTAAAAAAGTGGAGAGTGACCTCAATTCACCAACAGTGGTGTAAAATTGTTATTGATATACGATAGTGATAACTATTATTCCGAAAAATGGAATCATAACATTACTTACTTACGTACTTACTTAATCCATGGTGCAGAGTCCTTCTTGAGAAGCTAACTGGTTTGCAGCTAGTCAAGAAATTCCCGCATTTCACGGAACCCGATAGTTCATTACCGCACACACAAGCGTCCGCCACCTGTCTCTATACTGGGCCAGCCCAATCCAGTCCATATACCCACATCCCACCTCCTGGAGATACATCCTAATATTATCCACCCATCTAGGCCTAGGTCTCCCCATTGGTCTCCTTCCCTCCGGTTTCCCCAGCAAGACCCTATATACTCTCCTCTCCTCACCCATACGTGCCACATGCCCAGCCCATCTCGTTCTTCTCGATTTTATAACCCGCACAATATTGGGTGAGGAATACAAATCATAACATTAAAGATTTTATTAGAAAATTTTGGGTATAATTCAGTATGTCGGATTTCACATCCAACTGTAGTGTAAAATGAATTAAAATTAGTCAGGGTATAAGATGACAAAATAAGTACGGTTTAATGTTCAGTCCGATACATTGGATTGCACCTAGGAAGATTCTAATACAGTCTTTAATGTTATTTTTCTGTTTTTCGGAATGATAGTTGCCACTATTTTGTAATAAAAAGTTTCCACCCATGTTTGTTAGGAGAGGTCTGTCCCGATGCCTACGTGATGACGGCTGATGTAGACAGCCGAAACATGTGGCAGTGCTGAAGAAAAACCAGTATATTAGTTCTGTATGATTGTGTTTATCGGTTAATATAACACTTTAACATGAATTGAATCATATAATTGTTGTAGTTGTGCATGTATTAGAGGTGGGAGGGGGTGTGGCTTCAGCCTGTATGATGACCAAGCTACGGGTTAGATGACAGACTGGAGTTCGATTCCCGCTACAGAGAGGGATTTTTTCGTCCGAACCTTATCCAGTCCAGCCCAGGAGTGAACCCTGTGTCAACCTCGGGGCGCTTTGCTCGGAAGTAAAGCGATTGGGACGTGAAGTTAACCACTTTCTATACGTAATGGTGGGCCGGGTAGCTTAGTCGGTAAAGCGACTGACTACGGGCTGGACGGCCCGGGATCGAATCCCGGTGGGGACGAGATTTTCCGCCCGTCCAGACCGGCCCTGGGGCCCACCCAGCCTCCTGTACAATGGGTACCGGGCCTTTCCCGGAGGTAGAGGCGGCCGGGGCGTGGGGCTGACCCCCCACCCCCATCTAGTGCCGAGATCCTATAAAGAGTAGAGCTATACTTCTACTCACCCCAAGGTCTTTCGTGGCCTATAAAAAGGGTGGAACCTATACGTAATGCTAAGGTTAAAAAACATTGAAATGTATCTGCACTCTCTCCCACACCATAATGGCGTGCACATAAACTTGGCCTTTACGTTTATTTGTAACTAATAATAATAATAATAGTTTGAATAAGTTGCAGATTATATACAGATATTTGTTCGTAGAATGTGTCGGACATGATTTGTTTTGCACAGTCGCTAAATTTGTTGCTGACTCCATGGAGCGAAGTCCTCGTCGATAAAATAGTACGTCATGAGAGAGTCAATAAATTCCTCGCATATAAAAACCCGAAGTGTCATTACCGTGTTCACAAAAGTCCGCCACTTCTCCCTATTCGGGGCGAGATGAATGCAGTCCATTCCCTCCTTTGTTTCTATAATATAGAATTCAATAATACTGTATTTGTAGTTGTCGACTTAAATACAGCAGTGCCCACGTGTATGAGTATTTTGAACGATTCGTGACAATTCGCTGATGATTTCTTATGAGCAATAACCAACGCTACGTTCACGTGTTGGTTATTGCTCGTAATATGTATGAATATGTTTACTTTCCGTATCCTTACCGAATATCATTGTGTGTCCAGTGGTTCATTTTTTGTTATGAAACATTTGCCAATCACAGATTTCGTACAGCGTCCATCTTGTCCTAAATTCTACGAAAGATACCTGAACAAATTTGCTTGCTTATGGACGACGTCTTACCGCTACCGCACGTACATAATTTCCACATCCCTCCCCCCTCACAGCTGTACGTTCGGTATTTTGTAGCTAGTTTAATTGTACTGTGCTCTTTGAACCTTTGCGACGACGTTTTATATAAAAAGTGTATCCTTTGATATGGATGTTCTCCCTGAAGATGGCTTCTGCAGGTCGTAACATGTACGAGGAATTAAAGGACATAAATAATTATTAATAAATATATGTGCAATTAGTTGAAATATATATATATATATATATATATATATATATATATACATATATATGTTAATGTATTGCACAGAACATATCTTCTTCTTCTTCATTATCATCATCATCTTCTTCTTCTTCATTATCATCATCATCTTCTTCTTCTTCGTCATCTTCTTCATCATCGTCATCATCATCTTACTCTTCTTCTTCATCATCATCATAATCTTCATCATCATCATCTTCTTCTTCTTCTTCTTCATCTTTTTTCATCATCATCATCATCTTCTTCTTCTTCTTCTTCTTGGTCTTCTTCTTCTTTTGCACTACAACTCTGGTAGCGGCTTGGCTTTCTCAACAATATCCTTCCATTTAAGACTATCCTGGACTTGTTGCACAGAACATGTACAACATTAAATTAGGAAAATAGGTTATAAAGTTGCTAAAACTTTTTGTTTGTGTTTCACTGTAAGTTTTGTAGGTCGATGGTGTGGTATGTTTGAATTTGAATTGCTTGCATGTATTGCTCGTTTATGTACAGATACACGTCAGTTGGGAAGGGTTTGCGAATAAATATATATACACCGTGATAAAATTATATTTCATTTAATGAAACGTACTTGCTTTATCGTGAAGCGTTCATGAGAAATTGTGCTTAAGTTCAATTTGAATATATTGTCTGATATACGTATCGTGCATAGTGAGGTGATATGAATGCAGTCTAATTTGATTTACAGAGTTCAGTTTAAATCTACGATTCACCTGAATTAATCGAAGTACGTTAATTTTCTGGTAAACAGAAAGTGCGGACGCATCAACATGAAAAGCCCATTATTCTTTCTGTTTGTGCATTACTGGGATAAGTACTTCTTTGCTCTCCCCGGTCGCGATTGCTTGCCTTTTCAATGTCACAATACTTATTATCCAAAATTTGGAGGAGGACCAACACCCAAGAAAATCATACCCGTGGAATAAACTAGAATATTGGAAATGCGGATTAAAATTACACCCAAACACTCAAACCCCCCAAATGAGAAATATTTTTCACTTTTGTGTTGGGTCTTTCGTTTTCATAACATTATTGTTTGACATTTTTAAAGAAGTATTTTTTAACACAAATACTAGAGTTATTTATTGTAACATGAAATCATAATTTTTTGTATATTTTTTATGTTTTGCTGCCCGTGCATCTCAGTATATTTATCTTAGTAATTAACCAACTTGATGCACAAAATTTGTTTCACAATAAGTTTTATTTCATGCATCTACATGTTTCGAGCACATGTGCTCGAAACATGTAGATGCATGAAATAAACTTATTGCAAAACAAAAATTTTGTGCATCAAGTTGGTTAATTACTAAGATAAATATTGTATATTTTGCTTTGATGAATACCAACGGAACTAAAAAATTTCAAATGAATGATGTGAGTCCTAGCAAAATCTTTATTTTATTCTATATACGAAGTTTATTCCTGAGGAGAGTTTCTATAAACATTATGATTTCACATATATTTGAGGTTAATTTAAAATCTGAGAAATAAACGACTGAAACGGAAATTCAATTAACGCGACAAAATTTCTTACAAATCCAAGTAAATTTTATTGAATTCGTTTTAAAATATTGGCAAAGTTTTCTTGAGCAAGCCATGAAAGCATATTGGGAAACGGAGGTTTAGCTCCAGTCATTCTTCAACTCGGCGCTGGAAGCAGATGAGGGGCGAGCTTCACATCCTTGCAGATTTTCTGTGAATGAAGAACCGCGAGTGCCCATTGAATAGGAGTCTGTCGGGATTATCTGAAGAAGAGATGAATCTCCGGCTGTGTCCTGATTCGAAGCACGACTGTTCAGGCCGTGACCTAGAAATCTCTTTTGTAGTTTCAGAAACGGAAGATGCAGTTGTACAGACCCTACTTCTGCGTTTTATTTTGTTGTGAGTGGAATTTTTAACAATGAGGCAAGCGTAATGATGTTGTAGGAGAGTGAGGTATAATTTTGTTAGACACAAAAATGATAAAACACCAACGGATTGGTTTTAGAAATATTTATTCTTACGTTATTTGACAGGGCCTCCCTCTGTTTCCTGAAATGAATGAGATCAGTGGACACACGAATAAAAAGAATAGTGCCTAGGTTAGGATTTAGAAGCAGATGGTCTACTTAAAGTTAATGTCGCGCCATTCGGCTGTTAATGAGGAAGAAGATCACGAATAGTGGTGCTGTAGTTTGGCCAGTACTAAGCAGAAATTCAAACTTGTTATAAAAAAAGGGAATTTCGCCAAGCAATGATAGGCTGTGTATCTACAAATAATTCATCATTAGGAGACATAACAACTCTGAAAATTTTAAAACCTTGTCTGGAATTTCGTTTGTATTCGACTCATTATGGCTTAACAATTATGGAATTTTGGTACGATTACATTCTTAACTTGCCACTTTTGAATCGACAAGAACTTTGCCGTCTGGACGTGTTATTTATTCTGATCTAAAGATCAAAACAGGAAAGTATAAAATTTATTTATATTGCATATTTAGAAGTTTTATATTGGACAAGAATTGTTGTTTCATTTATATACTCGTTCTTTTCCGCGAAATAATATGCGAAACTAAAGTAGTCTTTGTTCAGGGTACACACGTGTACTCACCACACCTATAATTGATTTGTATGTTTGTGTCCTTACTGACACACTTGTAGAGAAAAAATTGTGTCACCAGTCAAATATGAGTTTGTGTACGATTGCGTGATTAGAATTTTTTTAAGGAACAAGAAAATTTAGCCGTTCTCAGCTCCGTAACACATACATATCGAACAAAAAGTGTCAGCAGTATTTTCGCGTAACAGCTTTTTGTGACTGAAATATCAGTGCGAATTAATATGTGACCGTTTTACTGCTGAGTTAAAATTCTCACCATTTTCCTGTATTAATGTGAATGCCCCAGGGATTAATTACGATTATATTATTACCAGTTATTCTCATTATCTCAACACCGCATAGGAACTAATGTCAAAAATGAATTGTGATATTAAACAGGGGTTTTCAGAGCTTCGGAGATGCATTCGGTGTTTTCCGGATTAAGAAACCCTCTCCAGTGGTTCCTGAAGAGTGCTCCGCGGATCCCAATGATTCCGTAGGATCCGCGACCATTTTCCAGCAGATCTGTGGATATATTTCTGTAATGGCTGCTTTCAAGCTTACTTATTTTTTTTTAATCAAAGGAATAATGTTTTATTAAAAATAATCGAACATTTTAACCTGGCGATATATTTATTTCGTACGCCCGTTAGAATATCTAATTAAGAAACTTCCTGTCGTCACGTCGCGAGCGACAATCATTTTAATTAAGGTCGAACGCAATGCATTATTATGTATGCTCCTGGTGTGTATTGATATCTATATAGAAACATTTCTGAGATACAGATTTTTAGTTTTGGTTACCTACCATCCGGACACTCAATATTTACATGAGCAATTATGTGAGGACCCGTGGTTATTTTTCGAAGTCAAAACGGGTCCACTAGCTAAAAATTTGGGAAACACTGCCCTAGACTGAGGACAGATAACAAGCGTTTCGGGGAACAAGATGCCTTCTTCTTATTTAGGTTAGAAGAGAAGATGTTCTTCTGAAACATTTGACGCTGTAGCCACGAAGATCACACTGCGAAACTGTGGCGTTGTTTCTTGGTCTGGTCTCATTTATTTCTCCTTGTATATCGATACCTATCCTGAGCTATTATTTACGAGTTGTGTTCCACGTTTACCAGCCGAGCCAAGCTGAACTTCAAGCCCATATGTGCAAAGGAATATTTTCTGCGTAAAAATAAACTGTTTTATGTGGAAAATATTTACAAGCCTGAGTGCAGCTTTGTATGATATGGCGGTACACTGGGGCGTGTCGTCTTGTAGTTCGGTACGTGGGTACCAACGTTTCTGGTGAAAGGTCTGCCTCCATCTTCAAATTATAAGAAAGGAACTATGTGGACAGAAGGTTTCCTCCGAAACCTTAGTATTTGTCTGCAAAGACATTGCTCGTCACATGCAAGTTGATAGTTATCTTATTACTGATCATCCTAGGATTCTTACGTCTAGAAACCCAGTTCTCACACAAGATGATTAAGACGTATACCAGTTTAGATGCTTAAATTGTCCTCTTCAATTTTGGTACCGTTAATGCCATTAAATTAAATTTTGATAATTACTAGTGGCACTTTCTGTGCCACGCCCAGATCAGCCATAACTTACACATTTTGTGTTACTAATTAAAACGAATCCAACTTTTGCAACTTTCTTGCTGGTACCTAATTATCATTTTAGACTCAAACTCTGTCTGTACGGTCCCTATATGTACTCGGCTAATATTTCAGACCTAACCGCTCTCTTCAGTGTCGTTACTAGTACCAGTTTACGTTAGAGATTCACCTGCTCTCTACACAATCCGTACCGGCACACAATTACTATTTGAAATCCACACGCTCTTTTAACTATCCTTGTTGGTACCAGATACCGTTTCAGACTCACCTCCTCTTTGCAATACCTTTACTGGTACACAGGTACTATTTAAGGCCCAACCGCTGTAAAAAATTTCTTTACTGGTAGGTACGAGTTACTGTTTCAGACCCAACCTTTGTCTGAACTATCCTTACTAGTACGCGGTTGCTATTTCAGACCCATCCATTATTTCCACTATACATACTGGTACTCAGATTCTATTTCAGACCAAGCAGTTGTTTTTCACATTCTCTTCTAGTATGCAGGAACTATATAAAAGCAGCACACTATTTTCAATTAAAGCTCAGGCTATCTCCTTACCCACATAGCTTAATCGAGTAATCTATAGAGTGGATATTTGCGGAAAGCAAGTACAATAAATTTATACCATACCATAAAGTTTTCTTTACGTGTCAAGTGCTGCTTTTCCAGTCATTACTTCATACATACTATGCACTATGTAAACATTAAACAAAGAATGAAAGAAGGTGCACTTGCCTTTTGGTAGAGTGATGAGAAGAAGTGCATACGTGAGAAGTTTGAGCGCCTGGGCCAACGATGTCATCCTCTCTTCCTGCTTCAAGTCGACGCTTTCTGATTTCACTTCCCTCCGTTGTGACGTTTTCAGGGTTCGCACATAAATGCTTCTATTATTAACGTTAAGCCTGTCATATCGAACGTCCCTTTGGTGCTGTACTTCCACCAGATTTAGCCGTCATAACAATGTAAATTATTTTACACTATTCTTACACAACTCAACTTCAAATATATTACGCAAAACAGTTACAAGTTTCTATGCGTGCATGTCGCTACTGTATCTTTCCCTAGAATTCAACTATTAACTGAGAGGTTTCTTTTGGAGGTCCGAAACTGCGCCGCTTGCTCTAGGCCACCTACCGGAGAGGTGACTCGATCAAACAGTGAACAAACACTTCTAAATGCTACCGAATGCTGTGACGAGCTACTGCCTAAGGCTGATGACTTTCTTCTTCTTCTCGTGCTGATGCAGCTTTCTTCCCTGAGAAACTTGACAAGAGTGTGTTTGCATGTGGTTGTGCATGGTGTGGAGGAGAGAGAAAGGGAAAGAGGAGAGTGAGCATAATCAGGAGGGCAGTGTAGGAATTGGTATGAGAGGAGAATGATCAATATAATATATTGTAGCAATGCGCATGTCCCTGCAGCCCTGGATTTCGCGGCACCAGCTGCCTCGTTTTCAGCTACGGCAGCTCGGGTTGAGCCAATGGAAATGCCGTGTTTAATCTTGGTACTCGTGGAGTGCCCATAGTTTCTTTTGTTTCAAGGAAACATTTTTATAATGGTATTCGATCTAAAAGGATCCAGTTACGAATAATGAAATTTCTGTCCATGAATATACTAGAAAGCGAAGTCGGAAATGTATTTATTCTGACGAACGACAATTGTAACTGAAGTTTTTTTTTATTATTTTACTTATTTCCTCCAAACGAATAATAGGTAATAATCACATAAGCTACAATGACACAAATTACATAATTCCTTCATCTTTTCAATTTTGAGGTCTGTGCAACCTGCTGTTATTTGGAACGTGAATTCATGTAGTTTGGCATAAATACACCAGTGGTTTGGGGGAACCCTCTGCGTCGTATTCAGTGTGTAGTAACTTCGTAAGAACCTTCCGTATCACACACCAGAACTACGCCAGTAACGGAAGGTAATATGTGTGACATAAGGAGCTCCGAGTGCTTGAAACAAGAATGTAAAGCTACTGTTTCCCTGTAATTCTGTATTATACACTGAATGTGGAGGCTTCAGCCTTCTTCAACACGATTGTTCCAGGCTACGTTACCTCATATCCAGCAGAAAATCATCCTTCTTTGTTTTTGGTTCCACATTCTCCAGGGACCAAGTATGAAAACACAGAATTGCACTGAATAAGCAGATATGTTTAGAAGTGGAACTTGTAAGGCTAATAAAAATGTGTCTGACTGAAACTTATAGCAGAGTCCGGGTAGGCAAAAATTTGTCTGACATGTTTCCTATTAGGAAAGATTTGAAAAAGGGAGATGATCTGTCGCCATTGTTTTCAACTTTGCTTTAGAGTACGCTATTAGGAAGGTAAGGTAAACCAGGATGGCTTGAAATTAAATGGTACACACCAGCTTCTGGTTTATGCTGAGGATGTTAATGTATTGGGAGGAAGCGTACGTACTATATAGGAAAACGCAGAAGCTTTGATAATGCTAGTAAGGAGACTGGACTAGAAGTAAATGCTGATAAAACTATATGTAAGTACATGGTCATGCCTCGAGATCAGAATGCAGGACGAAGTCACAATATGAAGATTGATAATAGAGCCTTTGAAAGGGTGGAAGAGTTCAAATATTTGGGAACAACCTTAACAATTAAAAATTATATTCTGGAAGAAATTAAGAGCAGATTGAAGTGAGGGAATGCTTGCTATCATTCGGTGCAGAATCTTTCGTCTTCCAGTTTTCTTTCCAAAAATTTAAAGATTAAGAAATACAGAACTATAATTTTGCCTGTTGTTTTGTATGGGTGTGAAACTTGGTCGCTGACATTGAGGGAGGAACGCAGGCTGAGGGGTTTTGAGAATAGGGTGCTGAGGAGAATATTTGGGCCTAGGAGGGACGAGGTGGGGGAGTAGAGGAAACTACATAATGAGGAGCTGAATGATCTGTACCCCCCCCCCCAATATTGTTCGGGTAATCAAATTGAGAATGAAATTGATGGGCCATGTAGCGCGCATGGAGGAAAGAAGAGGCGTATAGAGGGTATTGGTGGGGAAACCTGAAGGAAAGAGACATCTTTGGAGACTAAGTCGTAGATGGGAGGATAATATTAAGAAGATCTTAAGGAAGTGGGATGTGGGGGTATGAACTGGATTGGATCGAGCTGGCTCAGGTTGGGGACAGGTGGTGGGCACTTGTGAATGCGGTAATGAACCCTGGAGTTCCATGAAATGCGGGGAATTGCTTGACTAGCTAAGAACGGTTAGCTTCTCAAGAAGGACTCTGCTCCATGAAGTAAATAAATAAGTAAGTAAGTGAAGTAGGTAAGTAAGTAAGTAAGTAAAGTAGGTAAGCAAGTAAGTAAGTAAGAAAGTAAGTAAGTAAAGTAGGTAAGTAAGTAAGTATGTATGTATGTATGTAAGTAAGTACGTAAGTGATTAAGTAAGTAATTATGTATGTAATATGTAAGTAAGTATGTGTTAAATACACCATAAATATTTTGAAAATGACCTAATGCGAATTTTATGGTGTATAATTAACTTTCAAGCACATCCAAATTTGAGTCGGTATCAAAACGCCTGAGTGCTGTGCAGAATGTCCCGTTTAGCTCCTATGGCAGAGATGTTGCCGCTGCGATAGGGCTGCATTCATGACTTACGGGCCTTTATGCATTGTCGATATGGTGAAATTGCTTTTAAGAACGTGCATAAATGAACATATATTGTCATGAAAATAAGTTTAATTAAATCGGAATATTAAAGGCAAGCTGATAATTTTTCATTTCTATTCGCTATAAAAATAAAAAAAAGATTGAAGGAAGAAAATTCGCCATATACTTAACAATTTGGAGGAATATTGTAAATGTAAAATTACACACCAATTGCTGTAGCATTGAAAGGTATCTCCGTCTTACCCACAGACTGTATTTATGTGTTTGACTAGGTTCTGAGAATAATTTCATATGCAGCATTAACTTGTAGGCCTTTGTAATGAAACAACACCATGTTCTCCACGAGGTAGTAACCGAATACTAATACACTCTATAGGTGATATTCAGGATTGAAAGCGATACTATCTTTTCATTGCAGCCTATGTTTTTGTAGGTCCGTTCGTAAAGCAAAGAGCGACTACTAGTTACGTCATGTTTGTCCGTCTGACCGTCCGTAGGGAACAACTGGGCTCCCGCTGGACGGATTTTCATGAGAGCTGATATTTAAGTGTAGTTCGGAAACTTTAGAGAAAATTAGAGTCTGATTAAAACTTGAGATGAATAGCTGGTAATTTACACGAAGACCTAGGTACATTTATGATAGAATCTCCCTGAATTATTCTTAGAACGAGAAATGTTTCAGACAGAAGTTGTAGAGGAAATAAAAAAAAATTAATATTCAGAAAAGGTTTCCTGAATATAATGCCGTTTGTGGGATAATGTGTAAAACGCAGTGGAGCCAAACAGGCCACTGATGACAATAAAATACGGTGCAGAAAAGATGCGATGTGCAGGCCGGGTAACTAAGAGAAGAATAGAGACACACTCAGAATATGTAATACTTATTGCTTTTTCACTGCACACAGTTTTACGCGAACGGACCTCAATGTTATGCCTACTTTGTCTGTCTCATGGAAAGGGACAATCTCGTGAAATGTAAACAGGTATCTTATGTTTATTGGACCGTGCATCATCTTGATAGTTGAATAAAGAGAGACCAACTTGATGTCACTTGCTTTATTATTTCATTATTTAATGCTCAACATGTTTCGGATGTTAATACATCC
>Ga0136643_10003848_pt1 | contig 20429 bp, 9 predicted proteins | sample TergutLab28metaG_FD_96883 | JGI IMG/M metagenome (GOLD analysis project Ga0136643, IMG submission 96883) | Labiotermes labralis P1 segment gut microbial communities from Petit-Saut dam, French Guiana - Lab288 P1 (version 3) (version 3) | ecosystem: Host-associated > Arthropoda: Insects >...
CGAAACATGTAGAGAGTGAATGACGACTACCCATGAAAATAAAGGATAGTCTACAAGTGACATCGTGTTGGTTATTTTAAAGAATTACAATGATGCACGGAACAATGAATGTAAAAAAAAACACAGGTGAGAATAAGTCTCACTGTTTTATGTGCAACACCGTATGTCTGAACAGGACGATCGTGATAGGGTACGGACAACACAGAAAACAAAACATGACTCCCAGTGATTATTTTAACTTTCCCCATGTGACATAGGGTATCAGGGCGCAATTGTCTCCCACCAAACCCTCTAATTTTAATTACAGTAAAGAGCGCAATATTTAATTCCACAACTTTCTGGAAGTCGGTAATATATTTTACAATTCTCTTTTACTGTTGCAACTTTTTTCCTAACTTAATCCCCCGTTTGCACGTGTCTATGGTGCATAACTGTATCAAACCTTTCCGCTAGCTCTTCTAAGCTGCTTAGATGAGCTGTAGCTCAGCGGTGCTACCCAGGGGGTAAGCGATTATCACCAGAGATCACTCACATGAACACACACACCAGTGCCCTCTTTTTATTCATCGGATTATTCTTCCTTTTGAAAACTTCGATACAAATTGGCCTTCACAAAAGAAACTGGTTTTAAAGTATTTTTTGTTGCTAACTTATTCTAAGCTCGGACGAAAATCTAAGATACATCTGCCACGTAAAAATGGCAATAAAATAAATATATGTGCATAAAGTTTTGTTTCACGATGTCAAAACCAAACAAAGCAGGTCTATTATTTGGGACAGGGAAAGAAAGAATAGAGAAACAAATTTTATTCCGTGAGGTTATATAGGCTGTGCATATGAGATTTACTCCTACAGTATACAACAATCTTGCAGCTAGAGCATATAGCGTCTAGACAGAAAGGATGATGACAATACATAACGAGTTGGTAAAGATTTGTAAGCATGCGGTCGTGGCCTGTTTCAATACACTATTTTGACTATAGATATCAAGGAAAAATAGGAAAACTACCACCAAATGTAGCTCGTGAACTACAGATTAGAATAGAACGGGCAGGTAAGAAAGGAGAGGAGAAGATATGAGTACAAGACAAAGTAAGAAATGAAATATTATGACAGATGAGAATGGTGAAGAATAAGAGTTGAATTTAAAATATCAGTTAACAAACACTATTTTTATTACAGTCACAAACACAATTAGGTCAAGCGACTAACTCGTAGACAGGAAGAATTAGTTCAAATCTCAGTTAAGACGTCAGATATGCTGAAGATATTTGTCGTGGTTCACCTCAGTCTCTCCAGAAGAAGACGGGTATAAAACTATCAAATAAGACATGATCCCTCCCTTCAGTTTTACTTTCCAGTCCACATCACAAACCTTCTTCTAAATAACTCTGAATCAGTTACTACATAAATACACAGAAACTGCCTTGTTACTCTAATTGCCAAAGTCTCTTTGTTCGCATGGGTGGTAAATGGACGACATTTTGAACGTCTAAACTACTTATGCAATACATCAACTGAATCAGTAAACCTACCCTTAAACACTTATTCCTTAGAAACCACACAAGTTACTTACCAGCGCTAAAAACACAACAGTTGGCACGGCATTACTCAATGTCACAAAAAAAATGGTTACAATTCCTAATTCATACTCGGAATATTCTAGACTCTAGTACCGGCCACAAGGATCTTTATTCCGAGTTCGTTTCTGGTTCTTCACGTTTCCTCCACAAAATGTTAGGACAAAATCGTAAAGCATGCCACTACCGCTTCCAGATCTTTCCCATTTCATAACCTACCATCACCATCTTACACAAATGAAAAAGCATCATTAAATAAACGATGAAGGAAAGAAGGTCACAGCCAAGACACGACCTCATATTTGGTCTCAAAAGCTGCGTTTCACATACTTTACAGTTCATTAAATAATTATCACTCTAGCATTACCGTTCGTATCATCTGAGCTACTGACAGGTGTCAATAAATAGACTAAACCGCAGATAAATAAGATACATCACCGTTCTTGTCGAGTACAGTAAGAAGCATTTCTACTCTCAAAATAACTCCAAATAATTTACTAAGCATTTTATTCGCGCATATTTCTCGATATCTCTCTTGTTTCTACCTTTCACTCTTCGACTTCATATTTCAGGTTAAAAATTATTCAAGGAAAGATTTCTAGTAATGATCAAGTTTTACTCAATTTAACCTTCCAAATTTAGGTTCTGCTTCATATTCATGATTACAGCCACGTAAAACTCCGTGGTTACTATATATATGTATATATATATATATATATGTATATAAATTAGTAACACTATTATTAGACAAAAGATGGATATAGTAAGGTCTCTTTTAGACGATATTAAAACCAAACAACTTCAATGGTATGGACATGTTCAAAGAATGGAAGAGGGGAGATTACCAAAAGAAGTTATGAAATGGAGCCAACCAGGAAGAAGAAAACGAGGTAGACCTAAACTTGCCTGGGAGGAAGGGATTAGAGGACTGATGGGAGAAAAGGGATTAATGGAAGAAGAATGGAATGACAGAGGTAACTTGAGGAAGAAGATAATATAACTGTCAAATGGGTGCAGGAAGATGTGGAAACATTGTACAATCTGCTAAATAATAATAATATATGTACTACCTGTTGTGAGATTAACCCTTTAAACGTCGAGTTAAATCCCATCTGCCATCTGCTGGCTTTATTAGGAGCTCACCATATTCTCCACGTTAGCAGATTAAGGGTTAAGAATCTCTGTATTCTGCAACCAACATTATTTACGAGTTTTATATATGAGTTCCTGGCTCTTCTCCGAGTGTTTCGGTTCTCCTTCGGGGCATCCCTTCACCAATGCTTTACACTCATTCGGTCAGTCACCACCGACGCTAGACAATCCTAGAAAATGCGAGTGTCTTTAAATAACACACTCAAAAATCTTGACCGTGGTAACTGTGTCACGTGGATGATGAACCATCCTGTGTCTGCTGCACAGCATACTGTGAGCGAGAGAACAGTTCCGCATCAGCACGGTCCGTATGTCAAACCTCGCCATCAGCAGGGTGCGTGGGTAATCAATGAATGTCAACACCAGTTCCATGCAACAGCTAATAAAACAAACATACATCACTACGGCAAACCAGCGCCAATGCAACACGACGGTCACGCGGTACAGCCTAGCTACATGCTCTAATAACAATCTGCGTATTGTAAAACTGCCTTCAGACACACCTGACGATCGTCATAGATAAATAAACAAAATATGAGCAATTAACCCAGCAAGATCGAATGAAAATTATGACAACATAATGATTTATAAAGCAGGCGATAGAACAACAAACACTTGCCAAAATACGGCCAAAAATTAGCTTAGTTAATAATTTAAAATAAAAATTATAAGGACCACAGACCTCGTGAGAAAGTCATACGGGCTGAAGAAAGTAAAGTACATTTGTCCGGATGCAGACCACAAAGGTATAAGGGGAGGATAGGTTAGCTCCACGCACCTTAACGTCGGCTTTAGATGGAGGTCAGTGGTGAGATTCACGCGTCAACAGCTTTAAACCCTTGGCATGTGCCCCAGTACCGACTGAAAAAGAGTCTGGGTGGTCACCAGAGCCGGTCTGGAAGCTTTGGAGAAGAAAATCTCCTCTTCCGGTCGGCTGAAAATCGAACGGTGATTCCTCGATCGTTAAACATACTACGGGCCTCAACACTGGATGGAAGTGAAGAGTTAGCTTCAAGCTACAGCTGCTTCTATTCTGGACAAACAGCCTAGAGTACACAACGTCAAAAGACCCAACAAAATTTCGACGATGGTCGTTCAGGACAGTCTATACTAAATACGTAAAATTCGCCATGTTTATAGCCTTCTGTAAGCAAAGGTTTAAAGTAATGTTATATTATTATTATGCCATTATGGTTGTACTCAACGTAATTACCATGATCATTATCTTCATCATCAACAATATTATCATTATAATAATCACCACTGTTGTTGAACATTTATTGCTACTTTTACCTTTGCAAATACACAAATTTCAAAGCTAGGACTATCAACACTGATCTCGGAACGTCACGGTCCATCGTGTTCTCTTTTCTACAACGTTATTTATTTGTATGTTTAAGTGAAGGTGAAGTTGTTTAATTAGCACACCAACTAATGCACACACATAAAATTTTTTACATTAAAACGTTTAAAATCGCTCCAACATGTTTCGATCCTAAGACCATCTTCAGGGAGTCAGGCTCATTCTCAGCGGCGTACGAATTACACAATACATGCTGCCACAGCACCAAGTTAATATAAGGAAATTAAACAGTTTTTAAAAAAATGTGACTTTAACCAGGCACAGTGTAGCTCCTTGAAGATGATCTTCGGATCGAAACACGTTGGAGCAATTTTAAATGTTTTAATGTAAAAATTTTATGTATGTGCATTAGTTGGTGTGCTAATTAAATGACTCTAGGAAATGCACGGTGCAACGATAAAGAAGGTGAAGTTGTTAATGGGCAAACAAGAAGCTGTATAGGGATGGAGGTATGTCTCCACACATTCTTAAAGTTGGTACTACATGGAAGTGAGCGGCCAGCTTCAGGTCCTGAAGGATTTACCACCGGTACCCACTGAATGGGAAGACTTGTGGGCCCCACAAACGGTCTTAAAATTTTGGAAAAGAGAAACATATCTTGCCGCTACTGAGAATCGAAATATAATTCCTTGGTCGTCCAGTTCCTACCGTAGTCACTATCATGACTATGCCGTCCCGGCTACCGGGTTTTTACTCGCATATCAACTGCATACGTGAGACACGTGCACTGTTCTGTGTAGACCCAAAACCCATCTACACAGCCACTCGTCTGTCATCACACTTTATTCAGACGGACGTGGATAAATTTTATACTGGATCTACAGTACAATTTGTCATCATGTAAATGTTATTTTGATCCACATTAGTCCAGTTTCAACCCCAGAATTTCCAGAAAGAAAAATGAAAACAATACAAAAGAAGTCACAACACTGCCATCCACAAAAAACCATACTGTACCATCGTATGCGAACACATAAACGATCTAATGGATTTTCATCACGTGTAGGCTACGCGTTTAACTGTGGTGCCATACAACGACAGATGCCCGTTGATTTTCACCCACTTTATATCAAGACCGGCGGACGTCTATCCGTAAACCAATTGTCGAAACCAACGCCCTGCTGCGACCCTTAGGCCCTTAGTTCAGCAGAGATATATATATATATACATAAAAAGTCACAATGCTTGCTTATAGGGGCAGATGTGCGCAGGACTGAAGCAATTATTCTACTTCAGAGATGATGGCACTTCTTTCAGCAGTTGGAAGTGGAACGTTCGAGAGGCACTTTCGGAACCGTCCTATCTTGAGCGGTGTTGTATTCAATGTTTCTTCTCTTCGTCCACATCAGGAGTGAGAAGTTGCAGTGAAAATGCCGCACATGAACCATAAAGTTTAATAGCTCGTAGTTTACACGGACTTGTCAAAGGTTGACAAATTTTAGCGGTTGTAAACTCGATGACGATTATGTTTGGAAAACTGCAAAGGATTCTTGACAAAGTCGGGATGCCTTCTTCATCCCTTCTAATGCCAAAATCGACGAAATAACTTTGAAGGTGCCAACACTTCTGGCACTCCCGCCACTTTTCGCAGCTACATAAAATTGCCATCTCGTGGTAAAAGCGAGGGTATGTATTAGCTCTACAGCAAAATATAAAAGTCATGTTTCTGAAAAACTGATGTTGAAGAAATTAATTCAAATTGAAGAATGAATCTCAGAATATTCAGTGACAATTTTCTCCGTGTCTAGTAAGACTGCGTTTTATATCTGTTGCTAGTGGAGGAAGGGAGGGGTTAGCAGCAGCAGAGGGTTTAGGGCCGATTCTATAATCACATCGCCTGCCTGAAAGAACTGATAATTGACACCAACATGGTTGCTCCTGAGAACAAGTCAGAAGATGTGTGTCTTGAGCTCACCTTCTTCGTAAGCAGCGGAGATGTGTTCAGCAGATATGAGAGGCGCAGTGCCACGCGCGTGTACAAAGGTTTGCAGTTAACTGTTGACATACGAAACATAAAATGTTCGCAGTCATTAAATGACACGAAGTAATAAGAGACTGGGTGCTTCTGGTGTATGAAACCGCGTCATTGGATAATTGGTTCTTGACCTTTCGAGACCTGAAGCTCGTATCAGATGTGAGGCTCCTTCTTCTAGAGCCCAATGATGCAGAAACGATTTTCGAAATGCCATATTCCTTTTTTTATACGCTTAGAAGCGAATAATTAACTACAAAACTAATTTCGGTGGATTAAGTTTTGAAACGAACTCTTCGCTTTGCGGTTAAAATAATTCTTAAAGAGTATCAATCGCCCTACAAGAAGGAATTTTCTCAATTCTTGCCGATATGAAGTACAAGGGAGAATCGTAACATATAAAATTACATTTAATCCTTTAAAAAGTAAGAATAACCTGAACTATATTTAGACATTCAGACCGTATTGCGCAGTAAACACTTTGCGTCTCGGTTATGAAAACAAGTCATTGTTGTACGGGTAAATAATCGTTGTTTCTTCTAAGATATGTAGAAAACACATTAATGTATTCCGTAGACAGAATGATTAAATTCGGATTTTAAACCTGATGGTACATGAAGTAATCGTTACACTTTAAAAGGTTAAATGTTTTGTTTAATCATCAGAGTGGCACAGTAAGGTTTACTTGCTAACATCATATATATCTCATAAACCTATCCAACCAATAAGCAGTGTGTTTTGTATATACGTCATTCTTCCTTTCATTGACTCTCCAGTTTTAAACACTATAGATGCCAGTGTGAAGTGTGGTTGGTTAAAGAGCGTCGGGATTATTTAGCTGCTAGGCCAGTGATATGCAGTCAGCGGCCTGCAAGATATCCAGGTTAATTTCTCTAATAAAAATTATATATATATGTACACATATTAAAATTAAAATAATTCTCCGAAAATATTTTAAACTATATATACACTCTATCAACGTTAAAATCGCTTAATTTAAAAGTTTCCTGTTATTATATATAGGCTTACTGTAGCAGATTCATATGTTATGCTGCCTAGTGTTCACGATACTCATTCTTCACTATTGCAGTTCAATTAGGTTGGCAAGAAACCATTACTGTAACATTTCTCAGAACAGTTCTTTATGATACTCTCTGTAACGGAGTTTATCTCTTCCGGCTACTACAACTGTTCTTTCCTTTGCCAGTTCGAAGTGAATTTCGAAAGCATCTTTGATTGCCGAGACACCTTTTCGTATTGCCTTAATGTATGTTTGTTCTTTTATCCTTGACTGGAGTTTGGCAATGTTCAGATGTTCATTGCAACGCCTATCATTTGGAACATTCTACTCACAGGGTTGCTTGAGGGACTGTGTTGTTACACAGGCGACGCGAAGACTAACTTGTCTTTTATGTAAACACGCTGTTTACAGCGTTGTTTATTAGTGTACTTAACGGTACAAAATGGCAAACAAATAGGCCGCAGGTAGCCAGAAGTGTTGGCTCCGAGGGCAAATGAAGAAGAATTAAGGTGAAACAGGCTGTTAATGACGAGTGATTACTGATGCCAATGATCAGGTTATTAGAAGATAGGTGAAGGATAAACGGTCTCTTTACCAGTCGTATGAGGGCCTTTTCTTTACACATTACACTTCTTTAAATTATAATTATTTGCTTGGTTATAACATGACAGTCAATAAATGATCGTGATAGGTTTACTGACTTCATATTCCATTTATTTCCTACTAAAGACATAAACCTACGTATCGCATTGTGCGTAATCTTCAGAAACGTAAATTATTTGGTCGTTGCACCTTTAAGAAGGTGGCAGCAGAATTCTTCAAATCTGTAATAACTTGAAGACAGGGCGTCACATCTCAGAAGACAGCCAGCCCGTCATAGTGCCATACCTCACCTACCCTACGTAATATGGCGACTCAGCAGACCGGACAGAGTTGCCGTCACAGCAGGACAAATTGAGGGCACCAAATGAGACACGTGTGTAAATCACATCAATTTGTTGTCAGATAAACGCTTCAATTTGGCGCAGCTGTGTCTGCGTGCTTTATTAGTTACTTATTCTTCTAATGTATTATCTCTTTTTTATACCCTTTTCTATCTCTTTTTATTACTACTGCTTCTTATTTTAGTACCACAACATGGAAGAACGACTGCTGTATTTCAGCAAAACGTAACAGGAAACAACAATAGATATTGGGGGAGGGACAAATATTAGATACAATGTCGCCAACTTAGGTACCTTTATTCGCATAAATATAAGTCTAGTGTATGTTCCGACCCCTGGCCATTCTTCCGCACTGAAACAGTGGGGAGTCTTTTAAGTTGCGGAGAAGAGTGAGTGGACTTCTTTTTTAAGTTCAGATTGTGAGTTTTAAAACCACAGGGTGACCTACAGACAGAGATATGAACAAACCAAAATCTGGACGACTACGGACTGTCACATAGCAGCATTATTCCTTCTTTGCACAACATGCATAAAATGGGAGCAAAATGCGGATATTATGTACGATCCTCAAGATGCATAGTCGAAATTACAGGACGGATTTAAATTACAATATATATATATATATGTGTGTGTGTGTGTGTGTGTGTGTGTGTGTGTGTGTGTGTGTGTGTGTGTGTGTAGAAGAGTGAATATAAACATAAAGATGATAGACTGGCGGACGGATGGATGGACGGATACTGTAAATGTGCATTAAATCTGTGTTGAAATATGTTTCACAACAAACACTATTACTACTTTACAAGACGCCCAATTCAAACTTTACCGATTTTTTCAAAGGCTCGTAACACAAAGAATGTTACTACATGGCACACAACATGGAGCCAGTTACCGTCTATAATTTACGTTTGAAATCTTTCCGAAGCTCTGAATATTTAATGAAATTCCAGGTGAAAGATTTTCGCCTGTATAATCAGACAGATGCAGTATAAATCTCGAGACTCTGTCTGCAAAAACAGATTCGTCTTCGTAATAAATACACCTCAAGGTCAGTGGGTTAAGAACGATACTAAAGAACGCAACAAACCTATAGCCATAATCAGCTATTCTTCGACACGACGCCATATCGACCGATAAATAGTTACCGCCGTTCAGGAGCTTACTTCCACTACTTTCAGGACAGGGATCCTAAGAAAGAAGGCAGCATGATCCTCCGAAAAGTCAGTAGCTATTTACCAGCTGTCAGGCCATCATATTATAGAAGACTTCAGCTAGTCTGAGAAACTGAGGTCTCGCAACGCAAAATATTTTTCCAACCTTGATGCACAGTAACTTCTAGGTCTACAGTTAGTAAAACTGCATTTTTGCTTGTAACTATCAACACCTCAAACAATTTCAATACAAATTTTGTAAAACGACATGTAACAATAGCACAACCTGCATCTGGTAATGGCATTAACTCAGCAATTATAGTGCCATGACTCGCAATCCACAGCCCCATTTGTGAAAACGCCTACCCGCTTACACAAAGACACTCGCTTTTATTCAGCCCTACGTAGACACAACCATACACAAATCACAAAATTTAGGTTTATACTGGAAATATTTAATAAATAATCTATTTTAAGAAGTTAATCAATTTACGTAACGGACTTCTTATGACTGGAAGAGTTATTCTTATCACAAATTCTTTCTTTCTTTTGCATTCTCCAGAAGGCAATGATTGGGTCATCTTAGAAGAAGAATGGCGGAAAAACATTTCGAAACCAAGAAATATGTCGCAAGAAACAGATGGTACGCAACTTATTCTATGAAAGTATTTTACAAGTTGACTATATGAGTGTGGTCGCAGCGTAAGCTTCCACAAAATTCACCCTGCACATCTTAGTAACAAGCCACTTAATTCAATAAAGATCACGTTAGAAGAAAAAATACTATCACATTTGACCTGAGTAAACATCATTACCATTCGTCCTGTATTAAAAACTGGTTACATGGCAGTGGCCATTTTGTTTTATATCGCCTTTGCAGCCATCTTGTATGTTAAGGTTTTTTAATACAATATCCCGCAGTGTTATTGAAACTCTTCGAAGTGTTAATTAAAGATTCGATTTCTTTAGCAAGTTAGGGGAGAGGAAAGAGAAGGGTGACTGAAAGGGATGAACTGTTTTGTTGTGGAAGTTTAAGGTATTATAAAAGTTGAGGGGTAGAGCGCGTTCAGAAGCTAATGGGAGATTTAGCTACTATAGCATTGGAGGGGACGAAACGTTAATTTTTTGTGAGCGGTTCCACAACGACACAAAACATGATTTCATGCTGGTTGCAAACCAAGAAGTCCAGATGTTTAAATATTGCTTTCCCATTTTTGAAACCTGTAAATAACTAACGTCACCATTTAACACCCTCTATTTTCCTTCCTTATAACTACTTCTGGCGTCCCTTACATATGTATATCTAGGTTATGGACTTGCACGTAGGCCTAACTATGCATTAAGTTAGGGCCTGTTTGTATAGAAATATGCACGTGTTTAAGTCGTTGAATGAGACTTTATTATCGAACGGCGCTTTTCTAATTGCACAGAATGTAGGGCGTCGAATGGATGGTTGATTCTGAAAGATACATCGCAAATAATGTAGAGGAGATTGTGGTGCTTTTCTCTGGAATTGCCCATAGTTTGTCTGCAGACAATGAATATGCACGACATGCCAGTCCAGATAGCCAATCAAAGGTGAAGAACACAGAATAGGAAGCTGCTCACCATGAAATCTTTTCCATCCTCCATTTCTTTGTCTTCCTTAGATACAAATATGTCTCTCAGCACCCTTGTCCAAAGACCTCAATTTTATATTTATCATTAACTTACATTACCAAGCTTCTCACCCACATAAAGCAACACTCACACCTACTTAGATGTGATTTAAGCATATAGGTATGCTTTTTTTTTTTGGCTTCTGTTTCCGGTACTGAGAGATTCTCTCATATCTGGCTCAACACCGCTCTATTAATTTTAGCCCAGTTTCCTCGTTCTCTAAGGCTGCAGCTAAAACCCGCAAAAAATCTCCTCTTTTTTTTTTAAGACTGCCCCGTATTCAATCGTGAATTTGTGGTCCTCACTGACAGACACAACTGAATTTCCTAGTCTTCTTTAATCACAATGAATTCACAGTAACGCTGTAAGAAAAATAATGCGAATTCCTGTGTGGCCCATATTAGGAAACCGCAAAGCCCCCTGACCTATTACTTGTCAAAGTAATATTGGTCACTAATGTGATACACAAACCTGTTCTAGACATTTAACTATCAATTAATTTGTCATATATTTTAACACAAAATAACGTTACCATTAGAAATGAGACAAAACCAACCCTCACTGCGAACCGCAAATGCCTCGCAAACTACTGTATGAATGCATCTATTTTTTACCACTAAACGTAAAACCATACCTCAAAACAACATAGGAAGAAAATGTGGCAAATTTCCTAATATAATCCTTGGCCCACATCAGATTTCAGGCAACATATTAAGCACGTGGAGGTCCAAAAATGTAGCCATTTTTTAACAATAAACAAGCATCGATAAACACGAGGAAACACATTTTTAAAAAAAAGCAAACACGGCACGTTGTAAAATTCTCAACATAGTTATTTTAGATGATTTTTATAAATTAACGTGAAATATGCATTAAGAAACTTTTCAAACCCGAGAACGTACACAACACTTTGTCGCAGAACTGTTTGAAATCCCATAAAGCGCCCAAACTGGCAGATCAAGGGCAAGTTTGTTTCTTTGTTTCTTTGTTTGCTTTAATTTTCTGACGGGAGCTGGATGTGGGCGACAGAAACTTAAAACTTGAGTGAGATCAATATTTGGTGGGTTCAATCTCAAGGCTTGGGGGATAATCATGACACTGTTCATGTCTTCGAGTAATAAGTTTTAAGTTATTGATAGATATTCATGAAACTTGGTATATGCATCTAGTTATTAGACGCCACTTAACCTCTGTACCTTATTTTTCATTTCTTACCAACAACAATACCGAAAAACCTGTGGACTGGGAGCCACTCTATAGTCCGTTTACGTCAAGACTTGTTTTGTGTGTGGGCGTGTTAAAATATCTTCGAAAACAATGCAAAATTCGTAAGAAAATGTAGAGGCCTATACAATATAAAACAATCAAATGGCGGTCGCTTAAAATCTACTTTTACGTCCAGCCCAATGAAACCTCAGTTATATCTAAGCTAAATTCTAAATCAAGAGTGGCGTTAATGTCCGTAGATTCTGTATCGCTCTAAGGCTCTATCGAAGTTCATAAATGAACAAGATCCTCGGCCAGTTTCATCCACCTCCGATCCTCACGAAATCTTCCTCTGAGATCTGTTCTTTAAGTGTTAAGTTATATAATCGCTTTTTCATTCTTCCAAGCGGCCGTTTTCCTGGACAAAGCACGTAAGAGTATAAATCAAAGTCTACATTTTAACCGCTCAGTCCGGATATTTTCCTCTAAACTACGTAATGTAACACAATTCATTTCCGCCGTTCATAGTAAGGATCCTGATAGAAATCTGAATATATGTTGGCAATTTTTTTGTTTTATAGGCTTATATCTTGACGTCTAGTATCATGTAAATTTATAAATTCGTTGTATGAAGAAACGAGTTGTGAAGGATCCCAAACACATCTTCGGAACTCGCACAATAATACAAATATCTCTCTTCGTACCAAGTTAATTATTTACCTGCTGTCCGTGGATAACCACACGATTCATATTAACGACCTTACTCGTCAGTGACTGGCAAGAATGGTGCAAGGTTACATTTTGAAATATTTCTCCGCGGGGCGTCCCTTGATGGGACATTTCATATCTCTCGCCAGGAGCACGTTGAGAAGCTGATGTCAAAGTGAGACCACGTACATAGAACAAATTTTAACTTGTCAATCGGCGTTCGACTTTATATCAGTAATAAGTGACATCAATATAGTTACCACTGACATGTATATTACCTCTGACATAAACATTCCACGAAAGGAGCTTTGTCGATGTGATTGATATTAAAAGTCTTTGAATGATCAGACGTTTGAAATATCAAAACTGAAAGTTATGATGACGTTGATGCAAATTGTTAACAAGGCCACCCACAGAAGCGTCCGTCCAGTTTGAATTTGTTTTGTGATAAGTCTTTGTTTCCTAGACCAAGTAAGAAACAGTAACTATACGACAGGTTTTGTGGTCTTCATTTCTGATGCCCATTGTTATCCTACCACTGCAGGAGTATTTAAATTAGATAAAATACATATTTTAAAATATGCAGCCTACGTGACATTTCTTTTTTGTTATGCACACAGGCCAAACAGCGTTTTTATTTTTTTCATAGTCTTTCGCAAAACACCAACGAAAAGTGTCTATTTCCCTCGCCATATCAGTCCGTCTATCTGCCTGCATGGAAAGACGCGATTTTAGTAAAATTTAATATTTGGGACTTTTGTCGAAATCTGTTAAAACACTCTGATTTTGGTTACAATTGAATAAAAATAGCAGAAACGTCATATAAACACCTACCTACATATATGATATCTCCGCGTGATTTGTTTTGTAATTAAGAAAATCCGTTTTCTCTGTGAAGGATGAGCTGAGAAGAGAAAAAAATGGATGATCTAAATGTAACGATTCAAGTAAGTACAAAGTTTATGATATCTCGCCGTTAATGGGATATCGATCATGATCTACCATAATTGTTTTCTAAAATACGGATAAAACTTCAACAAACTATTGTTTAAAACGTTGAAAGGCACACTTCAAGTACTAACATCTTCAATGTTTCTGTTGAAATTAGTTAGGATTATGAAATCTGAGACAATAAGTGTGCGAATGGGTCAGAATGGTAACGCTCAGTGCACATTGCCTAAAGTGTTGTAATCATAAATAAACAGGCCTATAAGCTATATATAATTCACTATACCGCAACTTTTACTTCATTATCCTAATTAAAATTCAGGCAATACATATACTTGTAGTTCTATAAGCTGTTTTTCATAGCACAGTCCTTTGGAAATTGATGTACATTTAGATCACACGAATGATGATAAACTTGATTATGATGACGATGAAGTTAGCTACATTACGCAACTGTTTGATTCATTATTGGTTTTAAGCTATTATCAACTGACATAGAGTTTACATTTTGTCAGTAAAACATGTATTGTGATAAATAACGACAAAACACAAGTATGTACAAAAACCGTGGTTAAGATATTTATAATATTATTAATGTGAAAGAGATCTCGTCCTTACAAATTCCATTAGTTAGGATTTTATGTTATTGTATTAAATCCATCTAAGGTAGCCTGGATCATATCGGCCTATATAAGAGAAAACTTCTTGCACATTTAGTTGTATTTTATGAAATCGCCGTTGTTCGGATTTTTACCTTTATGTCAATACTTGCATTATGGGGTATTTTAAAAGCAACAGAATGTTTCAAATCGATTTCTCGTAATAAAATTTATAATATAAATTTTTAATAACGTTTTGTTTTAAAATATGAACTAAGGATAAGGTGACCTTGCACATATATATGTAGGATATTATTTTTGCTATAATTATATTATTAAAAACGATATCTTTAAATACAATTGGGTCCGAGAATATACTTTATTTGGTGTATTAAATAGTTACATATACTGAGCCCTTTCCTATACTGATTTCTGAAGACAATTATTACCGCACTGTATATTTGTAAACTGAATTACTACATATAAATTATTAATTAACATATAACATTTAAATACTTGTAAATATATACAAGGATTTTTTACTTACACCTCCTACTGCAAAAGCTTCCTTGTGTGTTGTGCAGAGCTCAACGTAAGCAATGTTGCAGTCAAGAATGAATTTGTTGTTTTTGTGTCGTACAAACATATAAAAAATTGCGTTTTTTTCCAACTGTGGATTTATCATTTATTTGGTTGTTATTTATTGTTTCTGATTACGTACCTTCTTTTTGTAGGATATTCATACGAGTCCCCTTCTTTCTAAAATGTAAAACGTCCATAATTTCTTCAATTGATCCAAATGTATGTCTTCCCTCATGCAGGAATAAAATTTGTAAATAAGTATTCGTTTATTTCTTCGTAATTTCAAACTATAAAAATTCGATAACTTTCCTTTCTAATCGTCCATACTGTGAAAAAAAAAATTGTTTCATACTAATAACGCAATCGCTGTGCCTACTATGATTAGCAGTCATACTTTACTACTCTCAATATATCTTTCGTTGTAATTAAATTAACTGTAGTGCCCTGAATTTTTGCATATTTCTTTGTGTCCTCACCCGGTTACAGTCTTGGTCTGTTGAAGTCACTTTCTTGTAGCTGTGCTGTCTATGTAGCTGGCCATTAGGCTGTTGTCAGCACGTATATAACAAAGTACAAAATAGTTATTTAAACCAATTTATTGCATAATTATTACGCATCGCGAAATGATAAAGTTTTCAGTTTTCAAAAAGCTGCATATTTTTAAACGTGTGTATCTCCAGCAGATAGTTATGTAAAGTAAATTCAAGTGTCAGTACTGTAATAGTCAATTATTTCACAGGTTAACACGCAGACTGTTAAAATGTTTAAAGGTTATTTACAGAGAAAAAACAGAAAGCATCCTATGTAGGCCATGTTTGTCCGTCTGGGTGTGACCTATCAATAGCGCCGAAGCCATTGCCCAGGTTTTCTAAAACTTGGCATTAGAGATTTTTGCTAAATGTTGTCGGGAAATCACACTTGTCAGATCCTTACTATAGACTTTCTTTTTTTTTTTACAACATCTGAAATGGAGTTTTCTACGCATCTCACAAAACGCTCTAGAGAGATTTTTAAACTGAAAATGGTGAATTTCAGCAAAAAATATGTTCGGGAATAAAGATTTTTAGACAAATTAATTCCTAACAAGGACATAAAAGGACTTCTCCTTTTATCCCCTAAACTGTTTTAGAGATACAGCTACCGGTTTAGAGATATTCCACAAAATTGGTTCAGCAACCAAATTTTCAGGCATAGTGAACCGTAATACAGGCTTGGTTTATACAAAATCATAAATAGAATTAAGTAGAGCATAAAAACTTTGCATATTTTGTTGAAAACCAATAAGCGAGATTTCCATTAAGTTGCAGCACAATTCCGATTTTCAGCCATATTTATCCACAAAAGACTTAATTAACGTAACCAAACAAATGCATTTCCCAAGTACTCCATAAATGAACCACACATCTTGTTGAAATTCAAACCGGCAGAATGAAAATAATTTTTATTTTTAACGAAGCTTAACTTTCAAATAATGCTGTTGGTAGATATGTCTACTAGATTATGATGTACAAGCTAATTCAAAATATAATTGCAATATGTTCTGCAAATACAACAGCAATAAATCTATATATTTACACTGTAGCTTCATATAGGAATATCGAAGTAGTAGCTAAGGTGTAAATCCTTAAGCCTACTTTTACTAAACCTCATTCTGACATTCAAAAGTTCCCGAAATGCAGTAGCCTGGAACAAATGCTAACATTCTTACAAAACTTGTGGTTTGGAAGTATCAGAATTCAAGACTAATGTAAAATGAAAATAGGTAGCATAATAAGCCTAGGCTAAGCACAATAATAGTCTTCTGTCTTCTCATAAAAGCGACATATTCTTTAGAGGTAAAAAATAATTCTAGTGCCGGCCCGTATTGGATCCCAGGTCATTCAATGTGGGTTTTGTGGTGGACGGATTGGCAATAGGGAAATTTTCTCACTGCATACTTCAGTTTTATCCTGTCAGTAACAATCTACAAATGCACAGTTTTTAGTCTCATTACGTTAAACCAATTTCTCTCTGTCTCTCTCTCTCTCATGGTTCTAGTGTGTTATATAACGAAGCCCTCAATTGCTAAGGTCATACAGCGTCATTGATTTAAAAAAATCGGTACGGAACAATGGGTGAAAAGCCTGTCCTACTTCCACTTTTTTGACCATAAAACCCACTCGGACTGGGATGGGATCAACGAAAAATACTGGGATGGTAATTGGCAGAAATAAGTAAAAGATACTCGGAAAACCTTGCACCAATGCCATTTCATTCACCATCCCAGGAGAAAACCGGAGACTCCATGACAAGCCTCCAGCGTCTAACGGCGTGAGTCATAGCACCACCCTCGATGGTAAACAGACCTAGCACGTATGACTGAAAAATAAAGGTCAAACCAACAAAATATTTAAAAAACAATGACATCTGTTAGGGTAAACTCTTTCGCACTCAAAAGTCACATACTCTCTAGGCGAACGTCCGTCTTCTTGCAGCTGGATTGTAGTTACGTCCGTAGTGTCACACAATTAAGGATCTACACTAATGCTGACAGCTGGTGGCACTGTGGTGTAGCGTGGTCACGCAGCAGAGATCATATTCACGTAACGCCTTTTTACAGCGTCTACATGGAAACCTTTGACGGTTTGAAGCAGTATGCAGCCGAATGTTCCTGCTGTGACATGGAAACTCGCAGCCGTCAGTCATTCAGTCACTCTGCACGCGTGTGGCCCCATTCAACAGTATTACGCGTGCTTTCCAGTAGATCGACTTAAAAAACTGGTCTTAGTGCCCAAATATATACGAAAAACTTCTCTTCTTGACTACTCAATCTGAAGTTAACTGCGGTAGGCCTGGATATTGACGGCAAGAGAGACGTAAGCGACAAACGTTTAGACAGACTAAAAATTAGGATACACAACGCGGAATTTCATCATTGGGAAGATAAGGTTATCCCTTTTCTTAAGTAAACCTAACGCTATGTAGAGGTACATGGACATGGAGGTGTAGGTCCATGCATTCTTTAACTTGTCACTAAAGTCCCGTAAATACCCGCCTAGAAAGAGCCCCCACAGCCTCGTATCGAGGCTGTGGGGGCTCAGGACCGGACCGGGTGCGGTGGGAAATTATACTGCTTCCCAAATATTTTTACGGTACTCAAATCAAGTAAGAAAACCAGTGACAAAGATACAAGCGCAGGTCTGCTGGCTATTCCAATTTTGAGTACACAAAAATTCTAATAGACCTACTTTAGGCCTTTCTTACTTACTTACTTACTTACTTACTCACTCCATGGAGCAGAGTCCTTCTTGACTCAGATATTGTAGGCCTATCCTTTATTAACGCAGAGTTCAGACCGGTAATTACAAATTCAAACATAGTTCATGTAGTCAGAAATTACTATCCATTATATTTCGTTACACATAACGTTCAAATAAAACTTTGTAAGTCAACTTATACCTTGAAATGGCCATGGGCTCCACACAAGCCACGTGGCAGTATGTACCACAGTGGGGCATAAAGTCTACCAGCATGAATTAAATATCCCTGAACCAGCAGAACTTTGATTCGGTTAGGCGGGTTTTTTTGGGGATTTGACATCGCGTCACTGGACGAATGCTTCGCGACGTTTAGAATGAATATGTCGTCTTCAACTCAAAGGGATGCACCTTCATGAAGAATGGACCTTGAACCTTGAAGATAAGGGTGACGCGACGCTACATCTCAGAAGAATATAGACCTCGAATACACCGCAGTAACAACCTCATACTCGTAGGCAAACACTGATCTGATACTGAAGTGGTCTGAACAAGGATTGTTTTCTCGTTTGCTTTCTAGAAGCAGGTAGATTAAAATGCACAGAGTTATTATTTTGCCTACTCTTTGGTGTGCGCGTAAAACTCGGGCTCTGATATTAAGGGGAGGTAACAGGAGCCTGGAGGAAATTGCCCAAGTGGTGCTTCACGACTTTTACACCTCGGACCGAGGCTCACATGGAAGATATTTAAAAGGATCTTGAAGGAATAGAAAGGGAGAGCGTTGATTAGATTTAGTGTGGCTCAGAACAGAGACAGGTAGCGGGTTCTTACGGACATGGTTACGAAGTTTCGGGTTCCACAAAATGCGGTTAATTCTCTCCGGTCCATGTGCTTCATGGCATACTACAGAAGGTTAGAAAGCCCGCAGAGTGCAGTCGGTATAGTGATTAGGCTATGGGTTGGAAGTCGGAGGTACTGTGTTTCGATTCCCGAAAGGAGTGCGATATTTTTCTGTTCTCCGAAGAGCCTAGACTGGCTATGGGACCCAACCACCCTCCTCTTCAATGGCTAAAGACAGCGCTTTCCCGTGGGTTGTGCCACCAAGACATGAGGCTGACCATACGTGCCTACCTATCTATTTTACATAGAGCATCTGCAGTTTTAAGGTAAATTTGTATTTTTGTTAGTACTGTACTTCCCGGACCAATGATAAAATGTTTGAAAAAAAACATTTAGCATTTAGATCCTACATATTGCGAAATTTACGGCGTGTGTTGTTCGGCATAGCCAACTCGAACACTATGATCGTGGGTCTGAATCCCTCTTCGGGATCGGCTTTACAGTAAACGTTCTTAGGCCCGCCTTGCGATGGGCTGTTCCCCAGTCCATCACTACATAATATTTGACAGTTTCGACGTTTCAGAAACAAATCTCAGTAGGAAAATGTCTTAGGGTCCAGTCTACGCTCAACAGTAACCTTCCTGGCAGTAAGAATATGTCATACGTCTCCGCACTTAAGACGTTCTTGACCCAACTTGTTGTTACTCAAAACCTCCGTACGCGCAAGACCACGTATTGAGAGCCCACAGGAGTTCCGCAGCATGACGTCATCAACACTGTTAAACAAATTCAGCACATATATTAAATATAAAAGGCTGCACAATACAAAACTTCTAACACTCATATAGACTCCTACAGCATTGCATATTAAAAACAATTTTGTTGGAAATATTGAGAGAGGGGTAAAAAGAATGAAGCCGTGATGTCATTGCTCAATCTGAATTGCCTTTCAAAACTATTTATTATACAGTGGTGATACGTTTGAAATTCATTTTATCTGCTTTATTACGGAGAAATATAAAACATCTGGTATATTTTAAATTCGTTTAACTTCTGGTTGATCACAGCAGGACAATTTAAACCCATGTTATGGATTAAAAATAGCATTTGTCGAACTGCAGTGTAAAATTCCTGTAACAACATATCTTGTAAATGAAAATAATTGACAAACCAGTAGCAGTCGAACAAATTTAATGGAAGTGCATGAGGTCGATGTGTAACAGTCTATATGCTACTTCACAACAGTAAAAGTGCAAGTTCCAGCACAGAATACGTTCTTTGCCATTTTGCAACCATCATTCATCATGATGCTCATTTTTTCGTGGCTGACAGGAACAGTACAGTGGATTCGTAAATACTATTAACGTGGGGGGGGGGGGCCGAAAAAATTAAAAAATTTTTTGGAAAACGGGTTTTTCTCCTTTTTTTTTTTTTCATTTAAGTTGTCAAATTACCTTTTCCCTAAAAATAA
>Ga0136643_10003849_pt1 | contig 20428 bp, 11 predicted proteins | sample TergutLab28metaG_FD_96883 | JGI IMG/M metagenome (GOLD analysis project Ga0136643, IMG submission 96883) | Labiotermes labralis P1 segment gut microbial communities from Petit-Saut dam, French Guiana - Lab288 P1 (version 3) (version 3) | ecosystem: Host-associated > Arthropoda: Insects >...
GGGTGTGTGTGTGTGGTTGTGTGTGTGTCCGTGTGTGTGTATGTGTGTGTGTGTGTGTGGGTGTGTGTGTGTGTGTGTGTGTGTGTGTTTGGGTGGGTGGGGGTGTGTGTGTGTGTGTGTGTGTGTGTATGTGTGTGTCCGGCCGTGTATTCCTGGTGTCACTAGCACTGCGTTCGTTTCGAGATTCTTTGTCCGTTTTTTGCTTCGTAATGTCATATTAACACAAGAGAACGGAAGGGTTAAAATCAAATGTTCACTAAAAATTGTGGGCGCAGCTAAAACGATGGCGCTATTCATTCGTGAAATGAACAAGCGCACGAGTCGCTGGTTTCTAAGAGATTAGCTCTTTTCAAGAGATCGAACAAAGCTGATTCTTCCTACCGCCTTCCACCTGAAGATGGAGAGAGATACGTTCTGCAACACGTGATGGGGTATCTTCAGCCTGCGACGATGGACAATGTCCAAAGTATTAGAAACGTCGAAAGGGTACAAGGCTTTTACAATCTATCCTGGATGTCCTACAGTTCCAATCGTCACAATGGGTTTATTCCTTAGAAGAATGAAAGAAGTGAAAGTAATTTTCTATGAGGTTCTCTCCCAATTTCCGAAAAAGCATTCCGTTTTGGAAGGTTCCCATGCTCTCCTCTTTTGTCCCTCTGACACCATCAACATCTGGATAAAGAAGGGCATGGTGCATCGGTGAAGTGGTAGTGGCAGGAGAAAACAGAAAATTCAGAGGAAATCCTGTTCCTATGCCAATTTATCTACCACAAACCCCACAAGGAATGGGTCGAACTGAGGTCTCCGCAGTGAGAGGCCAGAGACTAGACGTCTTAGTTGCACGAAAGTAGTATAACGTTATTTTAGATTTCAGTTTTTACCTCACAGAAAACAGACTTCGACATGAGAAAGACCAATCCGTTAATGATGTTTAGGGATACAATAGCAGTTATAGCGAGAATCATACACATTTAAACACAGGTAAGAATAGGCTATAGCCTGCAGCCCGGACACCACTCAACATACATCAAGCCAAGAACGAAACGACCAATGTGGTAATCAACACCATAGTCGCGAGCTTCTGATGATGGGCATAGTAATGCCCGAAACATATTGAGCCTATAAGAAGTACAATAAAATAACAAGTGTCATCTAGTTGGTTTTTATTCTTCAGTAATCACAATGATGCACGGTCCAATAAACATCAGATCGAATGATTACTTCGTATGCAGACTATAAAAGTAGCAACGAGATGGTACTCGATTAGGGTAGTACCCAGTGGCGGGGTTTCGTATTAATAGCACTGAAATTATGAGTTCACTGTCAGAACAGTTAATCAGTTAATTACTTTGTGTGAAGTTATGTTTGGCCACGAAGAGGAAATGGGACTGTGAAAGTAGTTTACAGCTCAGCAAAAATAAATATCGTTATGGTCAAGTGTACGATCTTGCTTACCTTCGCGCATGTCCGTTGTGTCTGGAGGCCAGAGTGGGACAGGGTCCTGCAGCTAGCAACTGCAACAAGAGATCATTCACGTGCATTAGTTTCATTTCAAGAGTTAATTAATACAGCAATGAAATATTCATGAATGATATATCGCATTATAACATATCACGTACAGCTGTCCTCTATCACCCACCATACAGCTCTTCATCACATCAAATACGCAGTTGCATTATCTTCTCTGCTAATGGAGCGTAATTAAATGGCATAAATGTGTAAAATGTCACAGTTTAAAACATCTTAAACCTCAAGCGAGGGTGTTTCTAGAAAAGCTAAACGTCATATCTGGCAAAGACATTTCATGAATAAAAAAAAAAATCAAAAGTGTCCGAAGCTCACTAACGTGTTCCAAGAACATGGACATTGGATCAAGTTGGAAGCAAACTAAATTCAAGTCGCTATTTACACCATCTTTATGTAAGATGGTTCTTATTTTATACTTAGAAAGGGATCACTGAAACTTAACATGATATAATTTTTCTTTCGTATCTTCATTCCTCACTTCCTTTCTTCCTCTCATATACACATTCCACACCTCTCTCCAGTCCTTAGGATTCCGTATCTGCCGTACCTTAAAAAAGCGTAGTATTTACATTTGTGTCCCTAGGTGACGCAATACAGCACACAACAGTCGCCATCTGTGGTAGTGAAGTCACCTACAACGTTACACGATAACATGCATAATAATAATAATAATAATAATAGTCCTTCTCCTCTATATTCCGTAAGTGAATACTTCATCCTTTCAATCCCAGCATGTAATCTCCATCACGTTCCCTAAATATATGGCTAAAATGACGTTCAGCAGCCCGTGTGACACAGTACACAAAACACTGTTTAAACATAAATGGTAAAGTAAGATGGTGATACATGGGATTTGATTAAAAAATGAAAAAAACAGAAATTAAAGCAACGCTAACTTTTTACTGGTCGGACGAACGGATTTAGGTTAGGCCTAACGAAATGTCCGATGTGCTTGACACTGGTAATATTTCGTTTATAAGTCTCATATTAACCAAAATTATTTCCAAAGTTCGTATTTGAAAGGGAAAACATGAATTCGCATCTCTAGATGTAATTCCACCGTAAACACACAAATTATAGCAGCCGAGGGTTTTTTACAGTTCACTAAAAAGGACACCATGAAGTTGACATGTACCTTCAGCATGACTACATGCCGCCCCAGGAGAAGCGACACTCCGTACCCTCCATAACAAAGAAATACACTTTCTCAAACCTCTGTTACAGTTAATAATACTAAATTTTCAAATGGTGTGACGAAAACCGTCCCAGGCCACATTCGTTAAACAGGCTAGTTTATATTTTTGCGCAAAATGTTCACATGACTCTCACGACACACGCAAAACAGCAACAGACATTAATTTTCGTTTGAAAGAATAACAAAAGGATATCGTCTTCTGGGGCGCGACGCCATACAATCTCGTAATAAATTAGCAACGTTTTGAAGGAACTTAATGTCTCCATCTTCAGACTATTAGAGAACAATATTCTCTCTCAGTTACTACCATGGGGCGGAGCGTCTTGTATCAGAGCACGGCCATTTTCATATCACCCACGCAAACACCTGAATTTTTAACGTCCAAACGAGAGATATGATCTTCTCACGGCAGTGTTGATACAACCATTGTCATATACTGCCATGACGACTCTTAATAATTAAGTATTATACTCCAAAATGTCGATAACAATTTGTCAATCGACAGTGCATAACATCCCTGAAGAGCTGGATCTTAAAAATAAAGAAGTATATCTTCATATTGGTGTTCATACGAGTGCAAAGGTAAAGGTAAAGCAGTCCCATTACAGGCCTGGAGAGGCGCAGAGGGTTCCAGGAAGTTAAGGTTCCCAGATTACATGACAACGGCACAGGATGGTGGTAGGTTGTCAGCCTTACGCACCGGCCGCCTTTACCTCCAGGAAATGCTCATGGTACTCATTTCTGTTAGGGGCTGAGTCGACCTGTGGGCCATAGTGCGTACGGAGGGATTTTATGTCAATGAAAATCCAATGACACCAGCTGGGATCGAACCAGCGTCCTTCCGATATGTAGCACAGCACCTTAACCACTGTGCTACCGCGGTATACGACCCCAAAACAGGCTTAAAATATAAAAAGAACATTACTACTCTCGTAATAAAAGCCAACGAGATGCTCTATTTATCAACCTTATTTTGGTAAAGAACTCTACATGTTTCGGACAGACTTACTGTCCATCTTCAGGGGTCTTAATACTTTATTCACAGCAATTGGTATTTGTCATACTAGTTACCAATTGCTGTGAATACAGTATCAAGAATCCTGATGATGGACAGTAAATCTGTCCGAAACATGTAGAGTTCTTTACCAAAACAAAGTTGAGAAACAGTGTAACTCGTTGGCTTTTATTACAAGACTATATCACGATGTACGGTCCTGTGAATGTCAAACATTACTACCCTTATATTGTTCATTCCGTGCAATAGTGATAACAGATTTACGACACCCAATCAGCAAAATGTACAAACTTGTTTGGTTTCATGCTGCATTACTTTGATTCCCTGCTGTCGGTCTCAGGCGGACCGAAATATGTAGCAATATTGAGAGTGATACTGTAATATAAATATCTAAGGTACAGGTTTGTGTATTTTGTTATTTTGGTGTCGTAAACATTAGAGCCGTCAAAACAGAGGTACACATTGAGCTACTCAGTTCAGGTCATCGTTGGATCTGAAGTTGTGTTTTTATGCTTTTGATGTTACGTTCCAATGTTATGTTCTGTCTGTACACTTCTCACAAAACCATCCACAAAACAAACTATGAAAGTAAACATACAACCACAAATGCATTTATTCTATAAGGTATTTCGGTTCGGGAGCGAACCACCTTCAGTGAGACAAAGTACAATATTAAACTGATTATACATACACACACACACACACACACACACACACACATATATATATATATATCATCAATACATGGATGAAAATTAGATGTACAGGGTACATAACACGGATGTGGGAGAGGAGAGGTGCATACAGGGTTTCAGTGTGAAAACCTGAGAGAAAGAAACCCCTTTGTAGACCCAAGCGTAGATGGGAGTATAACACAAACTGAATTTCAGGAAGTGGGATTGTGGCATAGACTGGATTGATCTCGGTCAGAACAGGATTGGTGACGGGCTCTTGTGAATGCGGTCACGAACCTTCGGGTTCCATAAAATGCCGGGAATTTATTGACTAGCTGAGAACAAGATAGTTTCGCAAGACGGACTGTGCTCCGTGGAGTTAGGTAGCCTCTTTGTTTGTTTGTTTGTTTGTCTGTCTGTCTGTCTGGCATCAATACATGGAGTAATTTGCCATAACTCTTACTGCCAGATTACTCCGTGTAAGTCATCCTGTCGAATGCGTGAAAGGTTTTGATACTGTAAAGCAGCACAATGTGCAGCTTTTGGCATTTGGCTGATTCGTCAGTTTGCGCATTTCGTAGCTTTATTACTATTATTATTATTATTATCATCTCCTTTATGCAGGGTATTTATACTTATATTCCTGAGACAAACTATGTCCCTAGTGAATACAGTGTTGCAGCTATTCTGTTGTTACTATTCATGGTGCTTATATCATTAGTTTCAGTGTTGAATCTATTGTATTTTTACATCAGTACTTTTCGAAGAATGTGTGCAGTGCCCAATATGGCTGGTTTCTGTAGTTCCTTGACTTCATGTTTTCCAGGTATGTTGCTCACGTATTTTCTGAATGACCTTGAAATAGTCCCAGTCGCCCCTATTATTACTGGTATCACCTTTGTTTATACATTCCACATGCGCTGTATTTCTATTGTAAGGTCTTTGTATTTTAAAATCTTCTCGGATCTTTTTTAATCACATTTATGTCTCCTGAAATTGCAACGTCTATTAACATACATGTTACCTTTTCATTATCACGAATTATAATGTATTTATTATTATTATTATTATTATTGTGTATGGCACATTACAATAATGTCAGTCATAACCATGACAGTAACAATAAGTAAAATAATAAACTTTACACATTTTGAAATAAGTCACAATCACAGTACAGGTATCATTACATGTGCAGTACACGCAGATTATTGCGCTACAAATGATGGACACTAATCCAACGTAGTTACGAATTTGACTGTGACGTCATGATTTAAATTCCATGCTGACCGCCTGCTCGATATATCCACTAAGTCATGCGCAGCTACGGTTCAAAATAAGCTACAATGTAGCTTATTTCCCTGGTGTCCTTGCATTTATCAGAATGAGAATTAAACGTCAGAATAGAAAATGGTATACTTCAGTGTGTAGTGATGTGACACACTGATGTCCAAAGTTTAATGTGGAACTTCAACATTTACTGTGTGCATCGGAAGGCAACAGTTTCCGATGAATCTGTGGAACTCACCTGCGTACCTAAACGACCTCGCATCCTTCAGTGTATTAATCTTAAATTCACAGCAGGTTGACTTTGAAATCTTAAAAGTCAATCGATTTTTGTTGGACCTTGCATCATTGTGATAACTGAAGCATAAAAACCAACTAGTTGCCACTTGATATTTTATTGTACTTCTTATAGGCTCAACATGTTTCGGGCACTACTATGCCCATCATCAGGAGCTCGTGACTATGATGTTAATCACCACATTGGTAGTTTCGTTCTTGGCTTGATGTATGTTGAGTAGTGTCCGGGCTGCAGGCTATATAGCCTGCAGCCCGGACACTACTCTAGCCTAACCGCACCTAAACTCCAACCTACAGCAAACCAAGAACGAAACAACCAATGTGGTAATCAACATCATAATCGCGAGCTCCTGATGATGGGCATAGTAATGCTTGAAATATGTTGAGCCTATAAGAAGTACAATAAAATAATAAGTGGCATCTAGTTGGTTTTTATTCTTCACTTAAAAGTCAGTTTTATGCAGTGTACCCTGACTCACTACACATTCGCATTCCACGGTACATTTCACCTTCCTTGAAACTTGCTACAGCCTGTGACAAATCATGTATGTAGACTCAGCCTCGATACACAGATACTACAGAAGTGTCTTTAGAGAGATTGTAGAAGAGCTGCACTATACGAAATGCATTGCAGTATAGATATAGGACTTAGAAATCAGAATCTACGCTTTGTTTTATGCTCTGAACTCCTTTCTTTGCACTTGAATATTTTGTCGAATAGCCTGTACCAGCAATATCGATTTCTGAATAGGCAATCATATTCACAAAGGAATAAATGGGATCTTTTGTAAAAGGCAAGGCTTCCAGAACTGATTTTCGGCTTTGATGTCTGGTGATAACAGCTTATAACAACCTTATGTTCCGGAATCCAAGAAAACGCATTCAAAATTCTAATCAGTTTTATACCCAGCTGGGTGCCCATGCTTTTTATAGGCATTTAGAAGCAGGAGTTCTGACTGATCAAACAGTTTCAAAGTGAAATGTACTTAGAACAGCTTTTGAATTCACTATTCAATCACGGAAACAGCACCAATGAGATTTATTTGCACAGAGTAAATAAGGTATGCGTGGCGGGTGGGTGGAGGGTCTTCAGAGTAAATATACTTGGGGTAATCCATCTGAAGGGGTTACAGGTGAGTTTACCCTTTACAGAACACCGATGGGAATAACGAATGTTTAGAATATCCCAGTCTACAAAGTAAATCCCTTTTTATCCAGCTGCTGTATTGGGAATTTTTTTAACTTCCATATTGGCTCCCAATTTATCTGTTGAAAATAATTTAAATCGTTTCTTTATTGGGTTTACATACATTACGGTGGGATAGCTCAGTCAGTGCAGTGACTTGTTCCAAATATTGGGAAAAGGGTAATCGAAAGGGGTAGGCATTCTTTTGTTCTGTAGAGTTTCTAGGCCGGATCTCAGTCCGAAAGAGCCTTCTACAGAATGGGTAACTGAGTATCTTTCTTTAGTGTAAAGTGGCCGGGGCGTAAACCTGCTTGTTCACTTTAATCTGTTACCAAAGTTCAAAATGCTTTGAATTTAATCTCGACTCCCAAACAAGTGCTCATGTAGTGGTTCTGAATAAAGCACACGGACAGCAGAATACGTCGCTGTACAGCGTCTCCTAAATGAATGGCTGACGTTGTCTTGTGGTATTTAACGACACTGTTTCAAATGAATAATTTTATAGCGGCAAATTGTTTGGATATAATGTTTGTTGGCTGTAAACAGGTACGGATGTGGATGGAACTGTATGCGGCCTATTTTAAGTTACTATCTTACAAACTGGCGTGAAGAAATAAAGGAAACAATTAATAAACGTCACTGACATATCCACTTTTTTCAGCCGACTTTGGAATTCCGGACTTCCAAACTCGGACACAGGAAAATCCTTGATTGCTGACGTCGGACTGTGCAAAGCAAACTGGCTTGGTTCGTATGCAGCCAGCAAGTTCAGTGTGTAAGTCTGACACTCGAGAAAAAAGCCATTAATCTCTGCACAAATAGCAAACCGTGGCCGAGGGATAAAGCTTTTAAGCGTACTTTCAGCTCCTAACATTACGCACAGCACACTCACCCACAACTTGAACGCTTATCTTCAGTACAACACTCACCCTCACCACCACCTTCAACTCAGAACATCACTCAACCTCTCCTGAACCCATATCTTCAGCACATCATTCAGACCCCCCTGAAACCTTATCTTCAAGACATAACACTCACCCCCTCCTGAACCCGTATCTTCAACACAGTATTCACCCCTTTCTGAACCATTACCTTCAGCACGATTTCACGGAGTGGCCTGTCAATTCCTTATGTTTCCTTGTACCTCATTTCTCGTAATTAAATTACTTCTGATTTTTATTAAATCCTCCCAGCGTCCGTCTAGAGTCACTACAGTCACTGATATTCCTGAACACATATAACGTAAAAATGAAAGTCAAAATTTATGAGAGCTCAAGGTGAAAAGGTACAGGAATGATCAAGGTATCTTGCACTCAGTTAAGTGCCATTCCACGAAGGCAAAGAAATAGGCGGGCGTACAGCGCCACGCATTCTTAAGATCGGCACTTGATTGAGATAAGTGGATAGCTTCGGGCCACGAACACTTTAGTCCCAAGATAAATAGTCCCCGTGTCCACTGCATAGGATGCTGGGTGGGTCTTAGAGCCCGTCTGGCGTCTCTAGCGAACTTAACCTCAAATTCTATTCCAAGCACATACAGGAATTCTCTTCATTGCCAACACAATTGGACAGACCCTGGGGTCAAACAAACTTCATGTAGGAAAGTTATGTGTGGCTCTTTCTCCATGGCAAACGGCCGGAACGTGAGCTCGCGGTTCAACTCCATCTGAAGTCGAAGTTACATCGCCAGAGCCTTGTTTCAAGTATTCCTGTACGCCTGGATGGAGAGTTTAATAATGGCTACGCGGCTAATATTTTTACCTCTCTTTGTGGGAAGAGTGGATTTAGAGACAAATAAAATAAATGTTTCACATGCAGAGGTTAATATCAGAACAGTGAAGTCCAAGGTAAATGTGGCCCAATATAAATTTCGTGTAGATCTTCTTCACAAAATTAATTTAAATCCGGTCACCATTTCTACAAACAAATCAATCAACAACAATCCATTACATATTTATTCTCTACACTTCGCACAGGCATACGCTTGCGTTGCCATCGTGTTGAAACCACTGTGTTGAAAGATAAAGAACGATCCAGCTCTCTGAACAGAATGCCTGTTGCTGTTGCGCCGTTAGGTAGCCTGTGAACTAGAGGATTGGGACAAAACTCCCTTAACGTCCCTACTTAGTACTGCCAACTCAGAGAGAAGATTTGTCCACTTCAGAGTTGAACTAATTCTCTCGGATGAAGAGTATTCCTCCTCTTGTGGCTGTACGGGTAGGACAGCTGTGGGTGGAGTATCAAAGGTTCTCGTCGTCAGCAGAAAATATGTGAGAAAAAGCACTTAAATGTATACAGTTGTCTTCATAACCACATTCCTTTCTTGGAATACTTTAGGAGTCCAGGCACTGTTAAGTGTTTGATCATGATCAATCGATTATAAAGCTTTCCTTGGATAAGCGCGATGCTTCCTTGGAACGGTGAATCAGGTCATGATTTTGAACAAACCTCGTGGGGAAGTAGGATATGAAATCGGAGTAGCTGACTGACGAAATGTTTAAATTTTAGAAGCTTCCCTTTTCCACATAAATCCTCAGGCCAAACCAACACGTCATTCTTCATACGCTCCGGTCGTGCACAGAGTGACCCATGCATAGAAATAAAACGTAATTATTCATTTTTAACGCTTAATTTTACGTCACTGTCAATACCTTAGCCTGTGTAACGTCGAAAGGCAGGCTAATTGGTGAATGTCGAATTAAATTATGTAAACGTTCAGTCCGTACCTCAGAGAAAACATAATGTGTGTCCATTATAAAGACCAAACACCTAACAAAATTTAACCAAGTATTTATCGTTTAATCTGAAATTCATGCAAACACGTGAACAGGAAGCATTCCTTGGACGAAATTGACGTTTACAGGGCCGTGCATCGTAATATATTTCTACAGTAAAACCAACCAGACGCAACAATGTCTCAAATTTATTGTATTTGGAGTAACACTCTACATGTTTCGGAGGTCTTTCCGTCCATCATAAGGAGTTCAAGACTGTACATACATTAACAGGCATTTGTGAAACAGATAGTAGCTTGCTAGCAAGCAGACGGCAGTATCTGTTTGACGTATGCCTGTTACTGTATGTACAGTCTTGAACTCCTTATGATGGACGGAAAGACCGTCCGACACCTGTAGTGTGTTACTCCAAATAAAAAAAAAAAATTGAGACAATGATGCATCTGGCTGCTTTTACTATAGAAATTCCTTCCAAGTAGGGTTACTAAACTTTATAGCATTTGGTACATACTTGAGTAACAAAAAGGATAAGTTCCACAACTTTATACGGAATAGAATACCTTTATAATGTGCAGTACAAAACAGGAAAACTGAATACGTGAAAAAATGCTCATACCTGAAACCACATGTTTGTAATATTCGTACACTCGACCACACATGGAATATAGGGAAAACCTTTCCATTTGCAGTAATAAATTAATATTTTCAATAAGAGGTTTGTGTCTGCAAAAATGCAGGTTGTGCCACTTTCACAAATAACCTTACGATTTCCGACGAATACTAACTTCAGTCCTTCACTGTGTTACCAATAACGTAACGCGAGGCCTAATTTATTGATGGATTTATTTATGTATTTGTTCGTTTAAGGGATTTTATCAAGCGCATGGCTTACGTTGCGACGAATGTTACAAGTGATTAGGAATATTACACTAGTGAAGAACGGATGGTCGCGGTCGTGGTCTGTTGTATGCTGTCATCTGAGGGTTCGAGTGGAAGCGAACACAAAGGCCAGAACTTCGAATCGGCGAATTCACAAGACCTAACACAACCGAATCATTCGGCGAGTGAATTTTTGGCTACTGGTAACACACAGTTATAATATCAATACAGAATACAGTTATGTGCCGCATAACGACGTTTCGGTCAACGAAGGACCTCATATACGACAGTGGTCCCATAAGATTATGACATTATAATATAATATTACAGTACTTACCATTGTGTTACAATTGTCTACAGTATTCAGTACAGTAACATGCTGTACAGGTTTGTAGTCTGGGAGCAATAGGCTATATATTTATATTAGGTGTGTAGTAGGCTATACTATCTAGGTTTGTGTAAGTACACTCTATGACATTCGCACAACGACGAAATCTCCCAACGACGCATTTCTCAGAGCGTATCGCCGTCGTTATGCGACGCAAATCTTAATTCCCCTTTAAACAATATAAAAAAAAATCCCCTTTAAACCTTTGTAGGAAAAGTACTGATAAATGATGTTTTAAGCTCGGTTCTTACTGCCGAAAGAATCAGACGGTATCGACATTAAGAAAATTTATCTGCGGGCGAAATGCCGTGTTGTTTAACGTTCCAACAAGTGGCACATACAGTTTGCACTGTACTATTAAAGTGAGCAAGAAGACGTGTCTTATTGTGTCGCACATAAGCGAAGCTCCGCCCATAAAACGAACAGATGTTAGTTGCAAACAAAAGACTTGGGCTGTGGCGTCTGGGGGGGGGGCCAGAACCAAATGTCAACGCACTTGAAATTAAATTTTCTGGTGCAGTGTTTCAATGGATCTAACTACTGCGGAACACAAAGCCATGATGACAGCAGAGAAGGTGCGCCCTCAGCAGGCAGTCAGTGTCTGTTGCTGCCTTTAGTTTAGGCAAGAGACAGACGACGAATATTGCTGTAGGAATTGATGAAAGAAGAGACATGAAAGACAGGAGGGGTATTATTTTTATTTGTGACAGGAAAGGAATGAACAGAGGAAGGGGAGAAGGGAAACAATAAAGAAAAAGAGATGAAAGGAAAGATGGAGTAAGTAAATCACACAGCGGCGGATAGAATACCAAATAAAGAAGAAGGAAGAAAATAATATTTCATAGGAAGATAAACACTATATAAGAAAACACCGAACAACTAAGAGCTCAAGAAATAAATACGAACACAAAAAAGTAATTAAGAAAAGGAGGTGTGGAATAGGACATATGAGGGTACTGGAAGGTCGTCTGTATTGAACTATGCTCAGAGTTCAGTTCAGTTCCGAAACACCAGACTACAATAGACGGTTTAATTAAAGTTTCGTGTACGTATTTGGAAATTCCTCAGCAAACATTATGCATACAAAAGTGGCGGGCTTGTGAATGGAGGATAACACATATGCGTATATATGTGCACACGTGTCTACACACGTGTGTACGTACGCACGTGTCTACACACGTGTGTACGTACGCACGTACATTCGTACATACATACATACGTACGTACTTACGTGCGTAAGTGTATGTATGTATGTATGTATGTATGTATGTGTTATGCTACAACTCCATGTCACAATATGTTATCAGCAACTTTTATTCCCCTATAATGCAGTTGCTTACGTAATGAAACAAGTGAACTGTTAACATACGCCAACTTGGAACATAACCTTCAAACCGCAGAGAGCGATTACAGTGCAAGTTTATATATATATATATAAATACGTGCTTGATCTATATTTGGAAAACTTTTATTTTGTTATATTATTTCCCACGCCTCTTTGACGTTCCAGCTGTATATTGCATGCACTGCTCTAGAAGTAAATTTTTGGGAAACAAACGGTACTAAGATGTATTAACACTTGTGTCTCTATGTGGAAGCAAGCGAAATTTTTTCTGCATATCATTGCCACAGAAGTTGCATAAAGAAACCTTAAAACATTGAGCGCCGGCATTAAACTCCGAATGCAAATGCAATCGCCGGGATCGCCGGCATTTAAATTACAAAGTGAAATTTCTTGGTCCGAAGCATCATTATCAAGGTTATTGGTGGAAGGAAGAAAACACCAAAAGGGCTGTATAAGAACGGCCACAACTGACCGACGCATGTGCTGCTTCGGTCATTTAGTGTGAATCTCGCATCATGCGACGCAGAATACAGTGGTACACTGTAGTGTGTGTTTAGATGTATAACACCAACAATTGGCACCTTATACCGACACGCAGTAAGAATGAGCTCAAGGGCAAGGTTTGGTATATAAACTGCCTTCATGCAATTGCGTTTTGAGATGCTCATGATCATAAATTTCGTCAAGAAATTCCGAGTCGAACTTCTTGGAAGCAAATCCTTCATTTACTGACAGAATCACTTCTTTTATTCTGTCCATCGTCTAATTTAAAAAAAACACGACGTTTCGGAAGCCGTCTTCACTATTACCCAACAGGAACCACTTCAATTATTCTGTCACATTTCATTCCTGTGTGACTCATTATCATATTTTCCAATCCACCACGACTCCTCCAACTAAAATTTTATACGCATTTCACGCTTGTTATATGCGTACTACAAGCCCTGCCAGTCACAGAATCACGTAGCATCTGGTAGCACAATTGTTAATATTGGCCTGAGGATGACTAGGTTATAGTCGAAACATGTAGCATTGCATTACCTTATATAATAAAGTGATTGTGCTGACGTACACTATATAGTATTACATTACGTAGATATTAAAGCCAATAGTATGTGTTTCGGAAGACTTCTTCACAAAAACCTTAGATTTCTTTTAATATAACTTACATTCCTTAACATGTGATTACACTCAATATCAGTTTGCAATTAGCAATCAACTCTCGAGTATGTAACTGCCTTGGCGCTGTGTTTGTGCTGAGCACCGAAGCTAATCGAGTTTGGAAGTTAGATCTCTCTCTCTCTCTCTCTTTATCCATCTCGCTATCTCTGCCCCTATAAAGAACAGCCCGCAAGTACTCGAAGCTCACAGCAAACACGTCAAGTGAATCACCTCTTCTTACTTTTAACGACACTCGGAGAGCTGCACCTCCCCACTTTGATCTAATGTAAACTTTGCAAGAAATAATATTACGAAATTTAGCCTTCGGAATTACTTTACACAAGTTACGTAGCTAACACAAATATAAGCGTGTACTAAAATTGGTCACGAATTAAACAACTTCGGTCACAAGAGGTAAAAGGTTAAAGCTGTCCTTGTACACGCCTTGAAGGTATTTGGGCGTGAATGCTGGTGCACCTCCGCAATTCTGAACTATATGGAAGTAAGCGTTCAGTTTCACGCTCCGGTCGCTTTAACTCGAGGGCCGGACAAGATGTCTGATATTAAACAAGAATTTTTCGTTCCTGCCAGGAACCGAATCGTTCGATGGTCCGGCCAGTAGGCTTGTCCCTACATGAACTAAGCTACTCCGGCTATCTTGGGGTTAGAAACCCTGCAGCAACAGACTTCATGGTATACAAATTTTTAAGAACTTGATTATCGATATCTTCGGTTTTCTGGGCTTTTACGCTGGTACCGACATATCGGGAACTCTTCGTAGAGTGAATGACGTAAATTGACATCGTTCGATAAAATCGACGAATTGACACAAGTTGTACAAATATATGGTGTCAATTTACAAAGTTTTTTTTTAACAGTTACGATGCATCGAGTAATAACAAGTTAGGCAATATAGGCATAAGGCACGTACAAAAGTGTCGTCGCTATTGCTCCTACCTCAGTTCGTGAATGCTAACTCGTGCCCATTTATTATAAACTGTATGAGGCAGACAGGTCGGACAAGTAAGGACCTCCGATATAAACTTAAACCAAGATCAATTCCCTACGAATTGTTATTGAAGTATTTTTCGCTACAACAAACATTTAGCGAGCTGCGTGCCAGACGTGCGTAAAAATACAAACAAATAACGTCACACATTCCGTAGTATTGCCAGATTTTGTTCACAGCTCAAACGAACCCACAGATTGTGCCATAGCTTCATAAAATGAAACTTAGTGAAAGTTAGTTCAGCTGTACACGAGTTTTTCAATACGACATGCATGGCCAACCTAACAAGTGAATTTTTTAAACTGTTCGTCGCTGCGAATGTGCCCAAATTCAATACTGATTATTCACATGTGCATCACGACTAAATTCATATTAGGCCTGTGTTGAATTTTTGAAGTTGTTAAAAGGAATTAAATAAACTAAGCACGCCTATAACACATTTTCAAATCAACCGGATTTTTGTTTGTTTCTTTTAAAATGTACTAAGTGAAACTGTAAACCCATAAACAGTCATACATTTGGTAATGTATGTTAATGATAACCCAAACACCGGACGTACTTGAAGAACGATGTTGTATGTACGAGGGCTAACAGCGATAATAAATTCACGTGTGAAACCGGACCGTCAAAGAACCTCAACAAAATCCTGCACCCGGAAATCTAGAGTGTTCAATTTAACACAGTTGTCTTGACCGTAAGTGGGCAATCAGCAAGTTACGCCAAAGTCGTTGATTCACATACAATTGCGGTTCATACACTACAGATGTTAGAAAGCGTACTGCATAAAACTGTGGACAACAACTGCAGGATTCAAAAATGACTGTTACGCTTAAATAGAGAGAGAACTGTGACAAGAGGACATTGCGACACTTCCGCTTAAACTTGACCTACGAAGGAAAATGTACAAATGAATGCTCACTTTAACGTTGGGTTCTATCTGCTGACGCTGTCTGTCTGCTGCACAGGGCCTATACACTGACAATTATTTATTGTATGTGGCGCAACAGCCCAACTCGGTCTCATGTCGACAAATTGTTGCGGTTTTATGTCACAATTAGTCACAAACACACACACACACACACACACGCCCGGTAGGACTCCTCTGGACTAGTGATCAGCCCGTCGCAGAGATCGCTACGTGTACAACAAACATAAGATACAAGCATACGCGCCTGCAGCGCGATTGGAACCCGCGATCCCCGTCGGGGAGCTGCAGTAGATCTACTCCTTATACGGCACGGACACCAGTATCGACCGGTAATGTTTATACTACAAGCATTACAGCACATTAAACTTAAACAAGGTACTTAATACTACATCTTTCACTCTGAGGTACAGTGTGACATCATACGTGGGTTACTTAATATTTAATAAAGGTGTCCTAGACTGAAGCATGCAGCATAAATCCAAAGTGCGAGTACAACATGACGCAGAGCACCTGCGTCAAAACAGAAAATAACAACAAACCTCTCGCTTCACAAGATGCTGTAATTGATAACACTGGTCCTATAATTAGCAAGGCATTTGTAAGGATTTTTCAACCGACAGAATGCGTCTTATAAGGCGAGAAATAAGGTATGTCGATTTTTACACGTACGAGGTTTCAACAAATTTGTACACTTAGAGCCTCAATAGTGGTTACACTTAAATTGACATTAATGGAACACACACGTGAGGTCTGATGTTTTGCTGACCGTGCATCTCAGTGTAATTAAACAACTTAAAGCACAAATTCTTGTTTTATAATAAGTTTATTTTATTCCTCTACATAAGCGCAGAGAAGAAAACCAACTAGATGCTACTGAATACTTTTATTGTATTTATAATCTGCTCAACATGTTTCGGGCACTTATATGCCCATCATCAGGAGGTCGAGACTATACGTGTGTTGTTGCTACATATAGCGTGTAACGCCTTGGTTGCTGGTGGTCGGCGGTCAGGTGCGGGGCAGCAGGCTATGCGTCCGGGATGAGGGAAATTGTGCGAACAACTTCCCTCATCCTGGATGCATAGCCTGCTGCCCTGCACCCCACCGCCGATCACCAACAACCAAGGCATTACACACCATATGCGACAATAACACAAGTATAGTCTCGAGCTCCTGATGATGGGCATATAAGTGCCCGAAACATGTTGAGCAGATTATAAGTGCAATTAAGCATTCAGTAGCATCTAGTTGGTTTTATTCTCTGCGCTTATACTACGATGTACGGACAAACATACATCCAATGCCTCTACATGTTTCGAGCACTAATGTGCTTATCATCAGGAGATCAAAACTCTATTATACAGCATCTGGTATCATCACACTGAAACAAGTAAGTGGTCTAAAATTATTAACATACAATTCTTTGAATATGAGCACAGAGTAGTAAAATTTATGTCTGTAACCTCTACATGACATAACATAGACATGAAGTGTCAGGAATATGTTATGCTATTGTATCAACTGCTCGTATTATTTAAATTCGAATGCCATATTTCAGGGTAATGAAAAAAGTGGCAGTGTTTTTAAAATATTATCCCACAATTTTGCTGCAAGAACTGCACAGAAAATTTGTCTGGGATTAGAATAGATTACAACGTCAATATATCAACCAAATCCGTAAATCAGCAGGACACTGAAAAAGTTTATACAAAGAACACAGTTCCTTATATTCGACTACTGAACTTGTATCAGTTAAATCGAGACGAATTTTCATGACAAATGTGACATGAAGCCCAGACCGCTAGAACAACTCTGATAATAGTACAGGCCGGGGAAGGGGGGGGGGGACAGACGACATACACACCTAAACCCCGGTGTTCCAACTGAAATTTAACTTCATTTTCATTTACATTTTAGTGTGAACAAAAACAGTTTTAACGGCCATACTAAAAAGTTAACGGAGAAAAGTTCCAAACTAGTTGTAATTATCTGAAATACGCGGTGAAATTCACTGACTAATGCAACATGACGCTTAAATAGTTGTATCTAAACCTTTGAATAATTTATTGTTTTAGTTATTTGTGCAAGATACTCTTGCTCAACACGTTAATTCCTTATTCGTTTCTGGCCACTCTGACATATAAATTCAATTCTCAACTCCCTTGTTTCTGGAAAACCCAACAATATATTTCGCACATCTTCAGATCGTAACCACAAGAACGGGTCCCTTCTTCAATCCCTCAACTTACTACTATTAATTTACGGAATATTCCTTTTAATCAAGCTATCCGGTCTCTTTGGTTTCTGCCACGACATTCATTACATTCTTCCCAACTCCAGATATGCTTCATAAACGACATACAAGATGAAAAACGTCTGTGTCTCGGCTAGAACTATGCTTGGAATATCAGGGTCACTGAACAACATTTCAACGATTCTGTGCGCCAGACGAAACCGTTTCCACCGGACAGATACCTCGGACATTCAACTCATATGCATTGAACAGTCACACACACACACCACAGCGGACACTGTTCCGTAATATCTACGTCATTCATGCATGACTGCAGATATTAAACCAATTCAACGACGCTTCTAAATCCCAAGTCTCCAACTGCTGGCCGATTTTAAGCTTTCTGCCCCTTATAAGGTCTGGAATATACTGTTAACACACGATTCCAGGTCAGTTCGTACTCCGTTTGTGGTGGAAAAGTGCCAGTAGGACAGACTCTATTTCCATCTAACCAACAAAGCCGTACAACTTGTGTTTCATGCATCTTCCAAAGACGCAACCAAAATCCTAGCGAATGACATTGCCTTTCAGTACGACACTGCTCTCTCTCTCTCTCTCTCTCTCTCTTGCCCTAGGCCACGCGTTTAATACTTGTAAACTACTCATAAACTGCCAATTAACTTTTTTGACGCTAAGAGTTCCGAAGCGAACTTGTTTAATTACTGCTTATCTGAATGTTACCACACATTCAACTTGATACTACCACTGCTCAGGGCCTTCAGACTATCCGAAGCCAAGTCTCCTATTCAGGTCTGGTTACTTCATTATGGATTGGTCGTGGAGTACCTGGCATTATGGTGTTGTTGTCTTCTAGGTTTTTCTATTTTCCGAGTTATTATCATTGCACCATTTTTCTATACTTATGTCTAACTGCCCCTTGAAGTGTGCGAAGGTCACGGTCTTCATCTTTGACCTCACACAAATCTGTCCACATAATTAGCAAGGCAGGTTTTTTTTTATACTCAAACTCAGCAGATACTCAACCAATCCTTTTGTCTGAAAGGTCATAAGAAACAAACACTCCGAGGGTTAATAAGTTTTTCTCTCTTTGTGCAAGTGAAATAAGTCATCAGCTAATTTGATGTGTATTGTACCGTGCATCATCTTGATAGCTGAAGAATAAAATCCAAATAGATGCCACTTATTAATTTATTATGATTACGTTAGGCTCAACATGTTTCGGGAACCATTATGCCCATCATCAGGAGCTCACGACGATAGTGTTGGTTACCACATAGGCCGTCTGGTTCTCGAGTGGCTGCTGGTTGGAGAGTTAAGTGTAGGCAGTATGGATGAGTGTCCGGACCGAAGGCTGTAACACTCATCCATCCTGCTTGCACTTAACTTTCCAACCAGCAGCTATTCGAGAACCAGACGACCTATGTCGTAACCAACGCTATCAAGGTGAGCTCCTGATGATGGGCATAATGGTGCCCGAAGCATGTTGAGCCTAACATAAGCATAATAAAGTATTAAGTGGCATCTATTTGGATTTTATTCTCGAGTCATCAGCTGTTTACTGCATCAACAAGAACTGCTTAGCCGCCTACTTACCAGACGATCTCATAACATAAATGTACTTCGTTTTAAAGCAGGCAGTCCAACTATGCGACCGAGGGTCGTAACTAGCCCACGAATTGATTGTCGTGGCCTACAAGCACTCGCACAACAATCCAATCAAGCCAGACTTTTGGTGGGGACTATCAAGATGAACCATGGGGAGAGAATTTATAAAGATCGTACTGGCTCAGGAAATCAGCGTTATTAGGTACCGAATGTATACTTTCTGTTACTGTAATGGTAGGTCGTTTGGAAACATAACGCGATGTTATAGAGCATAAAATGGAGATAAAATATGGGAAAGTATTTTTTTCTCAAGTCTTAAAATGCAAATGTAGTAAGCTTCCATTTACGGCAGTAAGCAAGGTATGTGCTACTAGAGTTTCGACTGGAAAACATCACGAAAAAGAAGTAACCTTGTTACATTTCAGGTAAGGTAGTCTCACATGTGATCCCCCCGTGCGCTTTTCTTCAGCAAAAACTCTTTCCGATTTTTATATGGAATCTTAAAACTTTTTGTAACAATAATGTTCGTGCTATGACGAAAAGATTCTCATTACCGCTTCTTGCAGCTTACGACTAGTCAGTCTAGTGCTTCAGAAAAAACGGCAAAACACTGACGTCACACGATCAGTGGCAATGCGTCCTAAGCGGTGGCGTGACAGTCTGGTGTTAACATTACCAGCAAGGGTACAATGAAGACAGCTGTCTTATGGAATGTGACACCGTGTAGCCTGGTACATTGGTTGGCTATATCATTTCGAAAAACTTCAGCACCTATCTACCAAACTATACGACGTCACACTCAAGATCAAAGTTATTTTTTTACAGTTGAATAAAGATAGACCAACTTGATGTCACTTGCTTTATTTCATTATTTAATGCTCAACATGTTTCGAATGTTAGTACATCCATCCTCAGGAGCTTGCGACTTATTTGTTGAGTTATTTCA
>Ga0136643_10003850_pt1 | contig 20426 bp, 16 predicted proteins | sample TergutLab28metaG_FD_96883 | JGI IMG/M metagenome (GOLD analysis project Ga0136643, IMG submission 96883) | Labiotermes labralis P1 segment gut microbial communities from Petit-Saut dam, French Guiana - Lab288 P1 (version 3) (version 3) | ecosystem: Host-associated > Arthropoda: Insects >...
AATATTTTAATTTTTTATTCATTGTTGCTTCAATAAATGAATTTAAGTTAATTTTTCCCAAACCATAAACCATATTTCAAATTACAAAAAAAAAAAAAAAAAAAAACACACACACACACACACACACACACACATATATATATATATATAAGAAAAAGTACTGGCCACAACTCTGAGTGACATCCCACTCTGAAGACCTTTCTGTATTCAACCAAGCCTGGGAAAACCAGACTGTGTTGGAGTGCAGACAGTTTCCAGAGGCATTATTTTCACTTTGCACTCTGAATTTACATACCAGAACAGGTACATTTCAATAATGTCAGAATTAGTTAGTGTAATTATTTCTGTGTCTGTCATTACTACTGTTACAGTTAGTAATATTTGAAGTAAGCTTCTGTTATTATTAACTGGTTTTTCTGTGGTTATTGCATTGTGACAGTGGTGGCAGTCTCACTCACACTTCGCAAGTTTGTGTGTTGACCACATTGTCACTCTTGATTGTACAAAATAAAATATAAGCATTTCAAGTGGTCTTCAGTGGTATAATGTACATATAAGAAATTTATCCCATATCCTTGCAGTGGTTCTTAGGTTTAGACATGCAGACAGACAACTGCACAAACACCAAGATACAACCATCCCTACATGTGATCCTTACTTGGACACTGCATAAATAACAAATTAAAGAGCCCCAACCAATAATGCAAGTATACATTCCATATGTACTTATTAATAACTTACTTGTAATATTATCAAAACATGTTTTGTGTAGCTCTCCTGAGAATAACTCCAAACCGATTATGGCATAAATAATTATAACAAACAGAACCAAGAGAGCAATGTGTAATAAAGGCACCATGGCACGGAGGATTGAATTCAGCACCACCTGCAAACCTGAAAAAAAAAAAAGTTTGGTACAACAAAAATGTCATTCCAACACTAACTACTAGCATCTGTAATTCATCACCCTTTACCTTCCAGGAATAGGAAACTTTAAATCCCCCTGTAATACATGTTAGTAGTGAGATTTTACATCAGCAATAATTACATTAGCACAAGAGAAATGCAGTGTTCGCCTAGGTTGACTGTGTACATGATAACAGGTAGAATGCATGACCAGAAATTATTAAAATTCTAAAAGTCCTTCTATGGTAGTCATTAAATTCATCATGTGCTCTTCTTCTCCTAAACATCACTCATATATGGATTCACATGTATCATGACTACACAGACGGACATGGATAAGGCTGCCATTTTTCTGAAACTGGAAGTTGGAAGGTATTTTTATGATCATGTAAAATCAGAATTGTGAAATGTAAAGCATATGAGCAGAAGTGATTGTGAGCCATTACAATGCATTCTTATCACAATATAATTGAAAGAACTGAGTACAACCACGAAAAGCATCAGTAAAGAAAGCCAGTCTCTGGCGCGGATGGAAATCAGGTCCACAATAAATTATGTCAGATGCATTACTACTCCACTACTTGACTGCTTATCTGGGAAATGTGAAGATAATTTCAAAGAAGAGAATGTGTTAATATAGCCAGGATTGAGAGTTGGATGAACAAACTTCAAATTACTCTGCTCAGTTAATTGTTGGTGTTCCATCATAGATATTTATGTAACGAAACAACTGTTACAGGTCTGGTTAAAGTAACAACATGCAATTTTTTTACACATTGTCCATTATCTTCAGTTTTTTGAACAGTGTTTCAGACACTTGATCCATTTCCTTCATCAGGCATAAAGATTCCTAAAGAATGAACAAAATGAGCAATGTCTGAAGTAAGAACTCTGCTTCTGGAAACAGAAGTGTTATACTAAGTGGTATTAAACAATAATAATTGTAAGTACAAAAAGGCTTCTCAGTTATTTTGTACTCCTTGTATGAAAGTTTTGAACCATTGGGATATGCAATTACAGGCCAGAAATTTGGAGTAAAATAGCAAAATATGACCACTGAAATAGAAATGGAGAAAGAGGTTGTGACAAATTAGAAAAAGATGTTCACTAATATAGAAAGAGAAAAAAGATGTAGTATAATACAGTAAAATATAGTTACTGACTCCGAAACAGATAACACATCCATTACTCCACCACTGACAAAAAGTGTTGTCACGCATCCTTAACATTCACATTGCAACTGTGCCTGCTGTGTCCGAAGTTCCTAGGCTGTTCACTTTTTACACACCTGAGAACATAACAGTGCTACATGATGCACATACTTACTTGGAACTCCTGAAACCAAGCGCAGTGGTCGTAAGACTCTAAACGCTCGTAATGCTTTCACATCAAAACCATCTCCCACTAAATTTGATAATGCTGAACTTAACAGTCTGCAAAGAAAAATAAATTAACTCTCATTATTCATGTTCCTGACTTTCAGTAGTAAAATAAAATCTGAGTACCAAGTGAACATTTATCTCCCCCATAATATGTGTCGCATGTATGTACGCTGATGATAACATCCAGGACTAAGCAGGGAAACACAACACAAAAATGGTGAAATATACACAATAAGAAACTTTACAACTAAGTACACTTCACCAAATACAGCGATAAAAATAGGGGCAGGAAGATGGCTGGGACATATAATGTGACTGGGAAGATGAGAAATGTGTAGGAGATTCTATTTGAGAAACCTTATTGGGACACACCACCAGGGGGATTGAGGTTTATATGAAAGGAGTGTATTAATGTGGGCCTCAAAGAAACATAATGTTGACTGGATTCATCTGTCTCAAATATTGTATAATAGCAGGTCTTCTGAGCATGGTAATAAACTTTCAGGTCTCATAATAAAGAGGAAATTGTTAACAAGCTGGGTGTATATCTGAGTATTCTGTAGTATTGCCTGATGTTTCCTGTATGCGCCATCAGATTAATGCTTTTCAGCATGGGCACCAAGAGGGATGGAAAACCAAATATTAATCCCAGTAATCTGAACAGAAATCCAATTTTAAAGTGATTTGTGAAAATATCCTTAAATGGCTCTGAGAGTGAATTTTCTGCTACCCGTCTTTGGAAAAAAAATCCTGTAGGCACCCAAAATTCCTTAGGTAAAGGACTTGAAATTTTCTTCATATCATTTATATATATCAAACAGTTGCCAGACGAACATCCATGTCTTAAGAAACACATATGATTATACAGCCTGCTGCTATAAAATCCTGTTTTTGAAAACATTTTGATTATAAATTTATTTCCAATCCACATATACATACCAACTTCAATTTCAGTTTGGGGACATTGATGCTTACCCTATCACTACTATTGTAAAATCTAGCAAGTTCCATCCATTGCGCAGGTATGCACCAGGGTGGGCTACAAAACCATATGCTATGATCTTCATCACACACTCAACTGTGAAGATTACTAAAAACACATTCTCTATCTTTTCCTGTGAACACAGAATGTAAAAGGACATTAGTATTTCTACAGTTTTAACAAATCCATTAAGTAAGAGCCACATTAATGTATGGATATAACTACAAATAATAATTTTCAATAAAATATACATAATATTAGCAGGCATAAAAGAAAGTGTGTCAGTGGTCTGACTACCTGTGTGGGGGATGTCCCCAAGTACCTTAATTCATACATACTCATATAATGGAATAAGGCAAATTATTGGTTTTCAAATTACAATATACCTGGTTCTCATACATTCATACATCTTTGGCTACAAAATGAAAACTTTCCTTTGTATTTGGCATTGGAGCTCTACAACATTCTTTTGCCATCAACAATAAACACTGGATTTTATTACACAGTCTTATTATTAGAATGTCACATAATACTTGCGTAGTTTAATCTATAACAAATGAAAAACAATCACAAACTTCTTCATATTATAAGTCCTTAAACCTCTAAGGGACAGGGTTAAATGTCAATTGTATCTCTTGTATCTCTTGATGGCCTAAATTTTTCTGACTTAGCATAGACATTTAAATTCCTATTGAACAAACTCACAGAGATCAGCATGTGGTCTCTTACGATTGTAAAAGCTAATGCTGCTTTGTAGTGCAGTATCTCCATGATAGCCACAAATGTACAGTTACTCTTGTTTCTGTAACACGGTTTCATACTACATTAGACTAAATATTTTGATCTGTACTGTTGTATTAACAGCGCAGTTTCAAAATTTGTATATCAGCTGAATCTATTTTCAACAAGAAAGCGCTAGAACTGCTGCTTTATGCCTTGGTTGTTTGAGATATCAGAATTTAACATGCACTTCTCTATGCACACATTATATATTATGCTGTCAACAAACAGCAGAAGGTGCTGCAAGTATGCATGTCCATGTAAACTTTATGAAGTTAGCTATCATCATACTTATAATACTTTAACAATGTGGTCTGAGAAATGTTTTTAATTATCTAAGCACAGTCTCAGTTTCTTGAGGAACTGGAGTTCTCATGTCATTCCAAGATTCCTCAGTTTATGAGTACAAACAATGGACTTGCTGATGATATTAAAGTGGATTACAGAGTGCTGTTGTGTTCAGGTTAGATAATTTTGAAAAGTTTGTTTATAGACACAAGGGACAGAATTATTTCCTAATAGGATTTGTGCCAGCAATTTCCCACTGAAATTTAATTGGGCTTGGTACTAGTAGCTCATAAACGGTGACTGCAACACCTATAGTACAATATCTGTAGGTGTAACATTAATAAACAAAATTCAGTTGGTTTGTGGTTCGTTTTATAAAGCCAGAATTATCACATCGTAACACTTATGACAGAATATCTGGTGAACAATGAATTGGGAAGGATTTGGAAGGAAGCAGTTCTGACCTTTCAGTGGTACTATCCCACCATCTCCATGGGAGGCACCTGGAAAACCACTAAATACCTACTCAAGCACAGCCAGTGTCATAGCCAAAATTCAAAGTGTGCACCACTCTAATTCAAGTCTGCACTTCATCAACCTGCTCAGCTTCTAAAGTATAAAATTGTACAATAAAACTTACCAGGAAAAGGTTTGTGCTATTGGAGTCACTGTTGGGGTAAGGTGTGTACACAGCCAAGGCCACACAATTGGCAAAGATGGTAAACAGAATCAGGTACTCAAATGGTCGGTAAGTTTCGTCAAGGAAAATACAACAAATTCCACATAAAATAAATGTCACTCTGTGGTCCTGCTAATCAATCAATATAGTTGGAGGTTTATGTCAGAACTGTGTTTGTAGGCAGTCCACAGATTTTGCTTCATTAAAGTTATATTTTAGTAACCACTGCGATAATGAGTGGAAATTGTTTCACCATTTTTTTTTAATTTGTATGTAAGATATAATGCATAGAGTTGATATTGCACTTTTTTGTGACCATGTCTTGTAAAAATTGTCTTTATTTATGTATCTTTACTTTCAAATGAATTTTTAATTAAGTAGAGCTCAAAATTGGTTAATGCCTCTTTTCTCTTGTTAATATAACACTATGAGCTCCAAGGAAGTCAAAATTAGATACAGGCAGAATGCCAGCATGGAATTAATGTTGAACTCCAGGCAAGCTTATCTGCATTACTTCATAGCTTCTGCTTTGAAATCCCATTCTTTCTAAACTGTTCTGTCACAGTGAGAAGGGGTTACTGAAACTGCCACATATATTGGACTTTTTTCCATGGTCTCTCTTTTTGTTAACACACAGCATTTCAAGAGATGGATGTGATTCTATCAACAGGTAAATTCCCAATCGAGAATGAAGTGAACCTAATAGAGTATACTTCATGACATTTATTCTGTGACCTGATGATGGAACTGAGGAGAACTTCCTAAATGTGTTTTAAAAACAAACAGATGATACAAAGTTCAATATATGGGCCTGTTTAATAAAATACTTTCATCACAAACCTGTAGACTTACAAGGGCTGTGTAGTTTTTCATAAATTAGCTAGTGTCTTTAATGATTTTTAAAGCTGCTGTTTTCCTCAACAAATTGTATAACAATGAACATGCTTAATGCTAGTGAGATCTGAGGTTCTCATAGCACTGTTTCTGAAGATTCAGGTCTCCTGGAGATATGACGCTGTGTTGTTCGTTGGGTAGTCCTTGATGTTTTGAAGGATTTTTATTGCCTTCATCTTCAAGTGTAGAGGTTAGAAAAAGAACCATGGCCATACAACTTTTACAGGAACATAGTGCCTTTGGAAGGTCAGGAACCACCCACCCTAAGATGCAGAATCGTATCTCAGACGACCTAATTTCTCATGCTTCCTGCTAGTTCACAGGTAATGTGCTGCATTGTAGTCTACAACATGGTATTACAAATAAATTCTTTGGCCACAAATAAAAATGCATATGTAAATTTTAAATGTTCTCTCATAGCTAACTACTGTTTATAAATAAGCAATGAAAATACACGTTTTGCACTTTTCTTTCAACAACATATAACAGAAGCTTAAAGCAGCTGTGGGACTATTAACATGCCACACAACCCCAAGAGCTCATACATTTAAACTCAGACATATAGCAGCAGGATTGCAAACTGTAAGAGGACTGAAAAGAAGATAGGGTTCATATTGTGTGTTATTGTCTGGTACTGCCATGCAAAGGATATGGAACTCTGTGTCATATGTTTTTGAAACCCAAGAATCTAGAAAATATGAGGGTGAAAAGCCTTATAAGCCTAGCAGCTAAAACAAGGCTTGGCAGAGTTCTTTAGCCTCATTTGAAAAGTGAGGAGACACAAAAGGAACCATCAGGATCTACGTGTTATTAGGGTTCATAATGGAACCACTCACTTTTCCTTACTACTACTACCACTACTACTACATAACAAATATCGTTTATATCAATTACAATGCCTTATAAATTAAAGAAAATTGCAATTTGGAGAAGGTGTATGTGTCATAAAACTTAACCTATACCTTCCAGCGTGTGTGTGGGGTGAATTAGGGAGCTCACTCTGCACAAAATTTTCCTTCATGGGCAACAACATTAAATGTCATGCGCGTTTGATTTATCATTGAAAAAGAGCTTGCAATGAATGCCTGTATCTGTGTCACAGAAGATGGATGTGTCACAGACTTTAAAGGGCTTTGTTAGGTTAAGTAGAAATCAGTCAGGAAGAAAATATGTATAAAACCTGTGGAGCTTGCTGGGGAACAGTCTAATTTGTATGACTGGGAATACTGTAATTATATAAACAAGAAGAAAGTTGACCTACTGTGGGAAAACAATAGTAAAGAACTGAATGAATCAGGCCAATTAATTCATTACTAAATGTACTGTAATTGAATTAAAAATATAATGTAGGATTACTGTCATGTGTACTCAACAGCTGTTTTTGTTACAATTTATGATATGTTCATACTGGATCAGTGTTTGTCATCCGAGTGGATCCCTTCCAGTGTGCAAGACCTGTATCGTCTTGTATGTATTGGGCCAATGCATCATAATTGTATTGACAGTAACCTCCCGTTGGAGAGAGGCTTTAAAAATAATTTATTTTGACTGGCAGCAGTGGTTTCAGCCCTCATTTCTTACCTGAAATATATACATTCAAGATGCACTCAGAATACTGGATTCCGTAGTCTACATTATCAAAACTTCCCTGTTTTTGACATTCTGGGATTATAAATCATTCACAAAATTACGGCCAGTATCCCTCTATAACTCATATCCTGCAAGGGCCATTTTACCTCCATTGTTTAAGGCAGTTTCTCAACCAAGGTTTTCCTGAAGCCTAGGGTTCTGCCAAACATCATAAGGTTTGCACAAAAAATTGTGGAATACATTTATAAAACTTTGAAATACTGCGAAAAATTCCAAATGACCCTCGAAATATGGCAGGAATTTTTGTCTGGCAGTTGGGAATATGGGAGTATTATCTGTGTGCTGTCAACTGCTCCATTATTTTCCGGGCCCTAGTTGTCTTCATAGGTAGGGTTTCTTGGTATATAAAAATTTATTTTTGGGCGTTCCTCCACAGAAGAATTGTTGGGAAAATTTGGTCTAAGGAATGTACTGTCCTCAGACTGGGATAGAGGGTTCCTGTCTCAAGAGCACAGCTACCATGTCTGTGGCAAATTCTGATCAGCAGGTCAGGTTATGCAGAAGGGTACAGAATGCCTATTACTCCTCCCCCATGAAGAAATTAAAAAAGTACTGTTAAAGGTAGCCATAAAAACAGTAAGTAAGTAAGTAAGTGAGTAAGTAAGTGAGTGAGTGAGTGAGTGAGTAATTAAGTAAGTAAGTAAATAATGAAGTATTAAGTAATAATAATAATAATAATAATAACAATAAATAAAAATGTAAATGCGATCATACACACAACTCTTTCATTATTCACAAAAGAGAGAAATCTAAAATTCTTACCATATATCTTTTGGCTATTTAAAATTAAATTGCACTATCTTATTGTCATGTACACCCTTTAGGTTAAGTAATGGGCAGAGGCGTCCATCCTTTGTTATCGAAAGTTTTATCGCAACCCTTCTTTATGAGAATGACACCTCTAATAAGTCCTGAACAGGGTCAACCCAAGACATGCTGTCACTCCAGGCTGGCTAATAATTTGGTATCCCTTCAATCAGACATTCTTCAAACGTTTTCAGCCTAGGACAGGGCTGGCGATTGTTTTCAGGGAGATGTCCAAATGGTTAATGGCTATGGAAGGGCTATTAAAAATTAAAAATACTTTCATACATCACATTACTGCCACCTTCTACAACACAAAACAAAACTCACTTTGTTCTCCAGCAATCATTCTGAACAGAAATAACATTTTACACAACTTTCGTGGCAAAATCCCTTCCCTCATATTCCAGATTGGAAAGGATGGGCGTCTTTCAGTACCATAAACAGGAATAAATTCTACATATATGCGCAATAGCAGTACCTGACAGCACTGTGATCTGGGTCGGGCGGCACTTGGACCGCAAGACCAAGATCATGCTGTGAAAGCAGGCTAAGTCGTAAAATGCTTAATACCAACATTAGGACCGAACAATATCACCATTCCCTTTAATTTTTAAAGTAATATTGTTTTCACCCTGAGGATGAAAGCCTACTTTCTTTCCCAACGTCGGGAAAAAAATAACCAACCACACAGCGCAACATCCTAGAAGATCTGGTTCCTCAATACGACAGCAGGTTTGCAAATAATAAAATTTTTCAGCGCTGTATTGTTTCGAACGGGTATTGTGTCACGCTTACAGCATGACCTAACCTGTAGTCCGCGACTCCATCTCGCTTATTACACAGGCGACCAGCTGAATGGTTGTGCTGGTGCCTGGAGGAAAGGTAGGGAAATCAGTGTAAAGGGACTCAGCTGTCAAACAGAAATTGCCTCCCTCTCTCACGCGCGCATTTCAAACGGTGTAGTATGGCGGGGAATACTCCACATCCCTAGCCTGTTAGCAGATGCGCTATACACGTTTTGTGTATAAAACAAAGTAAAGATTTTCGAATAAAAAAAGATCTACAAGTGTTCTTTGTTTCAATAGAGAAAATAATCTATTTCTACCATTGCAGTGGTATCGCAGCGCAGTGCTAGCTATACCAGAGAATATTAAACTGATGTATGTCCACCTTTCTCTGTCTTTGTCCTATGGAGGTAGAGGCCCCGATCGCCTCCTCAAAGATTCTTACTACATGTTTGTAAGTAACAGAAACCTGAACAATGGGAGGCTTGTTCTGCATTGGTCTGTGGTGCCACTGAACAGAACAAAACAAAAGGGCTACCTACGTGGAATCAGTGAAATTAAATTCTAATGATACAAGCCTACAAAAAGGATACTTCCACTCTACAACGTCAATACATAATTTCCTGATTGGATTCTTGAGGGCGAGGCAGAAGAGGGCTCTCTGGGGCCTGTCAGGGGGAGGCTTGCCCCCACGACGTACTGGCCGCTTCTTGCTGGCACTCATTGTTGTAGCCCCAAGCGCCGCCTGCCACGCAGTTGACAGGGGTTTGTCAGGTGCTGTGCTACCAGTTGTACTGGTTGCGACTCCCACCTCATGTTGAGGCCCTGCAACAATGCGGAAACAAAATAAACTGTCATTAGCTGCATATTACACCTTCAATATTCAAGTTCTGAACAGTAAGTGAAAGACACATTTCTCTGCACCATATGCATCAGCATCTCACAGACACTACATTTTGTTGTTAATCTGTGACATATTCTACTTTAATCAAGGAATCGACATCTCCAAGTCAATATTTTGCGTATAACTACGTTAATCAGCCTTGTTTTATAAGTAGTTCATTCCATCATCCATAAGAAAACTAGCCTGATTTCAAGTTCCAGAGTTTATTATGACTGAATTTTATTTTGTTCCCTATTGGAACATAATCCATGTGGATCTCACTCAAAATATGAACCGGAACAGGAAAATTTTACTCCAACAAGGGGCACTGAAAAATACGACATTTAGTACTGTATGTTACTAAGAAATCTGTCTTGAAATAAACATGTATTAGGAGTAGACTCCGTACATTTCGTGAAAAACGTGCTCACAAAAAGTCTTAATGGTAAAAAAAACTCTTATTAAACGCTCCAGGAGAATTTAAGAGCTTGTTCGAGGCCATAACAAAAAATTACGATCCAAACTCTGAAGTGGATGATGAAGATTAAGAATTTAACATAATTTCATCTTATTTCAATTTAAACTCCTCAATATTTAAAATCATTACATTTAAAAAAAACTTCTGGAGAAATTTACAATTTAAACATAGCTGTAAAATTTGCATTCATACATACTGATAGGTGTTTAATCACAAGAAAGATGTGCTATTTCTCCAGTACTAACACAGCTCTTAGAAGTATTGTACTGTAATGACATAATCAGTGGACTGATTTCAATAACTCAGATAATCATCTGATTTTTCTAGCACTGAGTTTTTATGTTTTTGCAGTGGTATAGCTGAAGTGTCTATTTTTCTAGGATATGATGCTGTGTCACTGGGTTATGAACTAATTACACAGGGATGAGGCATAATATCCCGTAAAAACAAATACTTCTTCTATCATTGTTCAATTTCATATTGGTACCCATTCAATCATACGAATTGCTACATATAATAAGGCAGTTGGGTATAGTACATAGGTAGATTATATCTGAAGAGTTACGTGAAGCACAAGCAATTACATTTACTGTTCACTTATTTTAATTGTCATTCGGTTTACTATTTTTTTGGAACTAGAATAGATCAGTCAGGATGTGCCTTTCTACTATTCTTGCATGGAACATAAAATGAATCAGGTGAACACTGGCACCACTTATTTACAATATAAAATTTAAATAAAATGGTCACCTCAATATATGTTTTCTTTTAGAATACTGCACATCCTACTGCTTTATACTGAACGCAAACCTTCCTGTTTAATTAAGAGAGGTAAATGCAAAATTTTCCCTGTGCTTAATCAAGCACCATGCCATGAAAGCATATGGGAGGACGTGGGGCTGTATGCATTATTAATCCGAGCAACAAATACAGGTGAGAGGTCAGCTTCATGACCAGGTCACTTTACCCCTGGGTAAAAAGATGTGAGTATCCACTGGGTAAGAGAATAGGTGGGTACCACAGTCAATATGGCTAACCTCTATAAATGAAGACTTCTTACTCGTACTGGGAATCGAATCCACGGTCGTCCAGATGATACAATTTCATAAAGTGGAATAGGGTGTTTTTACATTTTGTACCCACGACTAATTCAAGCCGGAAGGTCGCGGATTCGATTCCCAGTGGTGTCACTGGAATTCTTTCGGCCGCACTATGGCCCTGGGGCCGACCCAGACTCTACAATAAATGAGCACCAGAAATATTTCCTGGGGGTAAGGGTGGCCGGCGCATAGGGCTGACAGCCTTAACACCTTCCTGGGCCGAATGTCTTGAAATCTGGGAGCTTCAACCTCCTGGAACCCTCAGGGCCTGCCTAAGCCTGTACAGGGTTTGCTTTACCTTTACTCGTGGACTAAATGTGTGAATATTCATTGTGGATTTTGAATTCATGGAGAGGTTTAGTAATATTCTGACTTATATTTTATACTGTAACATTTAAACTGCTCCCTCCCAAGTTTATTTGAGAACAATGCATAATTTATAGCGCAACTTGAAAAACAATTTACCCCCTCTATACACAAAATTTAGAAATTTCTTGATTTTTAGACTCTCTCTCTAAGTACCTTCAACAAAGGACTAGCAAAATGCACACATATTCTTAAAACAGGACACAAAATTTCAGTCATACCCATAATTTTCAAAATGAATTATTTTTTGTAACGTTCGCATTTGTGAGTAATGTTGTTTTGAATTAGACCTCAATTACAAATTTATTATTCGCCATTTACTTCACACATTTCCTTTTCAAATTCACGATGCACACATAAATCGCACGATTATTTTATTGCTTTACATTTAACATGACATATTTCATCCCTCTGGAGGTGAAAGAAAATGCCGGTGTAGTTTCTACAAGCCGGAATTTAAATTAGATTATCTAATTTTTTCATGTATAATCTTACCAAAATAAATGTCTCGTAGTTTTCCTTCAAATTTAAGGAAATAAAATTTAACAGACTTTATATAGTAGTTAAGCCAGACATTTTGTTCACGTATTTTTATAATAAAATCAGGCTCATGAATTCCATACATTATTTAAAACGTAGGGTACGTATTTGTATTGCACAATTTTAATTGCTGCTGAATATCTATGACCTTTGGTTCACTTGTTTTATAACTGCACACTCGACTTCATGTTCAGCTACCATCTGCAGTCTATGTCACGGTATATGTGAGTGCACTACGGTGTGGAATTCACCACAACAAAGTACCATTTACAGTCCAGCTGCGCACTTATTGCATTTGTATCTAGTCGTGGATCTCAGTCCACGAGTGGGGAACACCGGCGGCAGACTTCATTACCTTTGTCTGTCCAGTACTGAGGTTGTAGAAATTCGACTCTTTTTACGCCTGATTCCGTTGGGCTTTGTTTTCCTACCATACTGGAAAAGAGGCGATTGTTGTATTTTCCCGCCCATTCTATCAAATTTCTTACAAAGAAAAGTCTGAAATCTCGTTGAGAATGATGACCCCTACAGGAGTGTTACAAAATCCAGCTGTTTAGTTTCTTAAGTCCAGCAAATGGAAAGACAGTTTTCTCGTCCACTTGAAGGTGCGTCGACTCATCGGATATCTGTTGGCTATTCCATCGCTTTGTTTGACATAAGCCAAGTGTTTACTGGGGCGTTCTACAACGCCTGGCTTTAAGGCTGTTTTTCTTTCATCGCAGAAATTTATCTCTACTGGCGGATAGTTGCTCAACATGTAAACTTCTTTTTTTATCTTTCCATGCAATTACACTTAACCCTCCACTGGTCCTTTCTTGTATGCCACCGCTTTTCTGTTTCAGTTTTTTTTTCAGTCTGAAGTCAGGTAGGTTTTCTTGTCAGTTTGGTCACACTGTCCCACATACATATATTTTTCTTGTCTCTCTACGTCATAAAAAACTGTTGGTGACAAAAAAAATCGTCCGTAAAAGCTTTGTGTTCTACTCCTTCAACTCTGTGTGGTAGATTTCCAGCAGTGGAATTTGTTGCCGTCGTGTGGCCAGTGACGGTCTCTGCCCTAAATACACTCTCATATCGCTGATGTCCTTGAATCACCGAACAGTTTTGAAGATTTTGATACCGAAACCTTTCCTTTCTTGGGAATATATAACTGAAAATGTAAAACGGATTGTGCAACGGTTCAGGCCTACACCAGTCAGTCTCGTAAGTTATCTCGTAGGTTATATCCCACTCGTAGAGTTAAAGCAAGAAGAGTCAATACGTCCGCACACAATATCAGGAAGGCGGCTACGTCTGGTTTATTTGTCTAAGTATTGTTGACAATATAAATTAATCTGTTCCATTTTCTACAATTTCATCCAACAAATGCACACAGTATACTCTTTCGTACAACAAAAAGTAATGTACTCCGTGATGATGGGCCAATAAGTTCTGAAATATGTAGGAGTTTAATGTTTTAAAAATATAGGTCTAAATTAAATGACAATTGTGTGCATTTATTAGTTAAAATGTATAAATTGTATTATAGTGCACAGAATGGACAATATAAACAACAGTCTGTTCCACCAGCAGCTGAAACGTTTGGGTAAAGAACAGCATCAGCACAGGCAACGGAGTTATCTTTGTCTATGTGTGGCGTCTTATTCTTTTTTCACTCCTCTTGGACGGCGTACAAAGTAATCGATACAATTACTTTTTCCTGATGGAGGTCCCCAGATCGATACCCTTCCGCCACTTGTTCCAGCTTTTGATTTGATTTGTTTTTTTTTTCTTTCGCACTTTTCCTTCCTTCCGTACTTCTCTTCTTCTTCTTGTTCCTCTTATTCTTCTTCATTTTTTTACTACATTCGTCCAATTCATTGTCAGCAGCCGCCTCTTCCTCACCGGTTACATTGCCAAATTTTTTCCTTATGTTAGACGCCATGGTCGAAACTAAACTAGTCCTACTTGTGTGCAGAGAAATATATAAGCTAGGCTGGCGTCGTTGTTAAATTTACTACGATTCTCTGGTGGACCCTGGAAGTTTTATTGGGGTTGAGGGCGTCCCTGTAATAGCACCCCAGGACTACTCCAATGTACCCTATACCTATTAAACTCGATTTTCTGTTTCTCCAAGTTTTTTAGTTTAGTTTGAGCGATACGGAATTCGGAATGCCGCTGCACAAGTGTGACACTGTAGTCGTATTCTCGTACAGAGCATGCTGGAACAACCTTATGTTTGGGGAAACTAGCACGCCAACGTGCAGACTGCATCATAGAAATACGAAGGTGGATCAGAAGATAAGCTTACAGTACCCCTAAATCAAAGGCAAGCTCCTAATATAGGAACCTGACAATGCCCAATGACGGTGTCACTGGTACGCTATTTTTCATTTTTCAGTCCACTTGAAGTGTGAGGCATTTGTCACAGCGTGTGATAAGTTTGTCCATCTCGGGCGGGTAGAAAGTATATCCCTGTTAGTTCAGCCCCATGATTATTGCGTGTTTGACGTATTCATCGCGGGTGAAACGATGGCCTGGTCAAGCTCCATCAAGGAAGGAAAATGGTGAAAATCCTTTGGTGCCAAATCCTGACTGTACGTGAGACAGTGCAGCGTTTTCCAACCGAAATTTTGCAGCAAGTTCCGAGCCTGCTAGGCCGTGTGCGACCTGGCATTGTCGTGGAGGAGAACCACGCCATATTGCGCAAGGTTTTCAGCGCGGCGCAGTAGCTGTCGTCGTTAACTGTGCGTCCATATTCGCACCAGACGATTCCCAAAAGACTCTGACCAACACTTAGCCAGCAGATAGCGTCACTGTAAACTTCTTTGTCGCGGATGATCAGGGTGTTCCCATGCCGTGGTAGATCCTTTACTGGTGGGAGTGTAATGATCGATCCATGTCTCATCACAAGTTAATGACTCGAAGCAGACAGTTGTCTCCCTCTACTGCATAACGTTGCAGGAAACTGAGACAGGCCACCATTCTTGCCGCTTTGTTGTCGTCTGTTAATGCACGAGGCACCTATTTCGGGCAGACATTGCAGTAGTGTAAGGGTGCTCTCACACTGGACCCTACTTAAGACACATCGGCGATACGATTGGCTTGCGATTGATTCTATCCTTGGTTCCAAATGGGGTCTTGGGATTTCGCCCTTTAAAAATAACATGATAACGATATGCTCAAACAGGCCGATATGAAACCATAATTATTTTCGGTGTCGTTTATCGCTCAGCGTAAACATATCGGCACAGATATATGAAATGTCACAGAAGGCGGAAGTATCGCGGACTTTACAGTGTTGTGTTAGATTATGTAAGCATGGGTGAGGAAAAAAATGTTTAAACTTGTGTAGTTTGTTTGGGAACCCTCCATGTTTGTAGGACTGGAAGATCGTGGTTATACAGGAAAGGACAAAGTTGATCTAGTGTGGAAAAACACCGGGGAAGGATTAAATAAAGTCTCCGCTTTTCTGGGACGTTACGCAGTACAGATTGGTAGTTAGTTACCGACGTTTCGGGATACCTTCTGCGCTGCATATAACATCCCAGAGGAGCGAAGATCTCATTTACCCCGCGGCGGAACCCTGAAATCACGCAACATGAAATGCGTCAAGTAATATGATTTATTGACGAATATACTCTAATTTAATTTTAAAATATAATGTATGCGTGCTGTCATGTGTTGTCAAATACCGTTTCGGTTACAATTTATGACATGTTCATTCTGAAGCAGTGCATGTTTTCTGAAGGGATCATCACCAGTCTGCGAGGTCCATATCCTGTTATATGTATCGTAGAGTAATTGAATTTCCATCATATGGAAATAAAATCGAAAAAGTAGTGTCGTGTATGAGATGTAGACTCCCACACTGGAAATTACTTAAGATGTGACGTCGATAAAATTTCGATGCAATAACCTTGCGCAGTCTGCCCTAACCGTGCCCTCAAATTGGACCTCGCACACTGAAACATCACTACAACAATACGTTTACGACCGCCGATACGATACGATGATGACTCAATATGCTGTGTCATTTATCGTCCAGTCGTCAACATGTCGCTGCAGACGTATGATCTGTGCCACAGAAGGCAGACGTATCACGAAGTCAGCAGTGCTGTGTTAGGTTATGTAAACACGAGTGCGGGAGCAAATATTGAAGCCGTGGGGCTGGTTGCGAAACAATCTAATTTCTATGACTGGAGATTTTGTGGTTATATAAGCAAGGACGTAGTTGATCTAGTGTGGGGGAATATCGGAAAAGGCTTAAATAGATCAGGTAAGGTAATTTATTGCTGAATACTCTGCACTTGATTTAACAATTTAATGTAGGCTTACTGTCATATTTACTCAAATATCGTCACTGTTACAATTTATTACAATGTTCATACTGAAGCAGTGAGCAGTGCATATCGTGTTGAGTTGATCGCCACCAGTGTTCGAGACATACAATGTCGTGTGTATCGTATCGTAACATTGCATTGCAATCGTAACGCAAGTAATGTTCTGTGTGAGAGCAGCCTGACACAGCCACTACGATATACCGCATACTGCTGTTGGATAAAGCAAGGTCAAACGTCATTAGCCGCAAAGTTACGCGTCTTTCCGTGTGAATGGGGTCCTAGGCGCGTGCAGTGTTGACTTCTGGTTGCGAGGAGCTTCGTGGTCCACTTCGCTTGTCGTCGGTCACATTGACCCTGCCCGATACAAACTTGTGGCATCGCATGACGAAGTGTTGCCTGGGTATCACACCATTGCAGTACACTTTCATTGGCTGTCGATGGATATCGGCTGCAGACACTCTCCTTTCCCACAAACAGCGTATAACTCTTTGGTATTCCAAGCGAGACCAGTTTTCCAAGTTCGTCACCACGTTAGAACGGCCACATCTGTTCTGTGCTCATTTGGCATATGAACTCAAATCACATTGCCGTGAAAACTAGAACCCTCTGTCATCTATTTCACCATCATTCAAATTTGCAGTGAGCTCCTTGGGGTCAGGAATAATGGCACTTGTAAACTTGTTTTGATCCACCCTCATATTACAAAACCTACTTCACTAATCAAAAAAGGGTAATGAGGTGACAAGGGAACATGCTGACTAAAATCTTGTCATCTCCCTTGAACAGAGCACAACATTGTTGAGGTCATTAGCTTGTGAATATCCCATAGGACTCTACTAGAACATTACAAATTTAGTTGATAACTTAAGTCAATTTTGTCCATTTTTGGTAACACACTGTGTTAACTACAATTTACACCAAGCTTCAAAGGGTTATATTTTTTATTTTATCTATATTAGGAATAATTTTCTGTACCAAATACTCCTCTGCAATCAATGCTATATGTCTAGAGGTTATACATAAATTCTCTTCAGTCTCAGTTTATTGCCTTTCATGGCAGAAACTACATCCATATCTAAGTATGGTAACTGTTCACTGAAGCTTTATATGCCTTTGTTTTTTGAGCAGTAATTTCATACATGAGAGTTGATCACATTTCCACTGATCAGAAACAGAGTATAGCATCTGCACAAAGCATACCTTTTTACGTTAGGAAATTATTTTATCACTGTTACAGGTAACACATAAGTGAGACAAAATTGTGTTCAGTATTGGCACAGCTTAATATTGATTACCACTAGACTTAACAATTTTGTAATACATAAAAAACATATAAGTAGATAAAGAGTTTAAAGAATTGTTAACATCTTGTAGCTGCATTCAATAAGAATTCATGGCAAAGGACCAGACAAAGGCTCAAACCTCTCCTTTAGGAAAACATTTTTTTGAATACGAGGTAATTTTATGCTTGCTATGAAGTACAGAAAACAAGAATTTCTGACCTACAACTTCTGGTTTCTTTAACATAGTTATGTTTATACTGGGAGGTTAGCATGGTATGTGACTTAATAATCATGTTATTTTGTGATATATTTATGCGCATAATTTCTATGTTTGTAGTCTTGACAACCTTAAATTTGTCAGATATAGACCAAATCTAAAAATTACCTATCACCAACATGTTTGTGATTTTAAAATCTAAACAGTGTTGTTAGGTGATATACAATGTGCCTTTGTACAGTACAGTACCTAAGCTCACATGTCTAGCTACAATAGATCATTAATCATTGCCTTCACACTTAAAGCTAAACACCTATTGTGCACAGCCAACATGTTGCGTTTTAGATCCTACAAAAATTTACCTTGGCAAAATCTGCATCTTTGTCTCAGTGATAGTATGAAATATAACTTGAGGAACTTACAGGGAGGGTCTTAACTCAGATGTTCACTTTATTGGATGATAGACACACAAACGTTACGAGCTTCTTATAAATCAGGGGCATGACATTGCTAAAAGAAAGAACAATATATCTAAGAACATGAATATTTTTAGTATGATACCTGCTAATGAAACCATATGAAATGAAAATTCAATTAATTTTTTTCATATAAAAGAATAAATAAATATATATTTATATACACAAAAAACGTATGCCTGTCTTTTCTTTCTCCAAGTAGTGTGCACAGCTTAATACTGACTTCACTTTTGGTTTCAGTCAGAACATTACCTACAAAACTTGTCACTGACTTAGCTAGAATGTTGCAAAACTGTGAAATCAAGTACCTTTGCAGGTTTAGTGAGTGAGTGTTACTCAAATAATCATCATTCTTGCCAGTACACAACTTCATTAGCAACTTCAGTACAGTTTACACATATTTGCAGCTTTTTTCCTAAGGTGATCCTTCCTTCCAAAATATTTGTTTCCACATTTTCAACCAGCAGTTTTTGTCTCTAATTTCTGTTTCTTCCAGTGTATTGTATATGTATTCCAGAAAGAAATAAGTGTACATGACCCTTTCATACATACATAGATTTTAGGCTTACAATAAAATGAAATTCATATCTCAAAGCATATCTTAGACAAAGTGTGTGTGAGTGTGAGTGTGTGTATGTGTAATGGTGTAACTCCACTGAATTAGGCCAGGAAAAGTACCAGTGTTAGGTTGTTGTGAAGACAGAAATGAAACTTCATTTCCCATAAGACACAGGAATTTCTTGACTAGCTGAAGTATTCTTTCACTTCTCAATTTGCTAGAATGGATAGTCAAGTACTATAGTTGCCAGACATTCAGACAATGCCATCACAGGAAAACAGGAGCATTTGTAAACGGATTTTTAAAATTTGTTATATACCAAGAAAATGCAAATATAAATTGCATGAATAACACAAAACCATAAAAAGTAGACGCTGGACCTAATCAGCAAGAACACATAACAACACTTTAATGATTTGAAAAACAACTTATGACTGCCCCACCTGTACATCAGGCAGTGAAGTACTGGAGTTAAACTAAGGGTTTTAACAGTTTTTAGACGAACAGCAGTTGTGACCTATGTTACATACTAGAGAAACTAAGGAAAGCAATAAAAACATATCTGTCAGGATAACCAAGGTCTGAACACAGGACTTGTTGAATATAATACATGAGTGCTGACTACCACACAGTGATACTTAATGACCTGCCTGTGAAGGCAGAAGAATTATGGTGAGTCATAGTCAGTTATGCTGCCAAATGAGTTCAGCTTGTTTCACATGAACAGAAGAATAAAAAGCTACTGAAATACATACTCATTAATATAAGCTGTGGGACAAACATAATACTGAACTGTCATTCCACCAATCATTCATTTAGATATTGACAGTGTCACTTAATAAACTACACAAAAATTGAAGAATAAAAAACCAACTAGACGCCACTTATTATTTTATTGTACTTCTTATAGTCTCAACATGTTTCGGGCGCTACTATGCCCATCATCAGGAGCTCGCGACTATGATGTTGATTACCACATTGGTCGTTTCGTTCTTGGTTTGCTGTATGTTGGAGGTTAGGTGCGGTTAGGCTGGAGTAGTGTCCGGGCT
>Ga0136643_10003852_pt1 | contig 20419 bp, 17 predicted proteins | sample TergutLab28metaG_FD_96883 | JGI IMG/M metagenome (GOLD analysis project Ga0136643, IMG submission 96883) | Labiotermes labralis P1 segment gut microbial communities from Petit-Saut dam, French Guiana - Lab288 P1 (version 3) (version 3) | ecosystem: Host-associated > Arthropoda: Insects >...
ATACTCTTCAAATGAAAATGTAAATGGCATCGTGAACGTAACAGACGCACCGAGATGAGAACTGTTCTGAACGCCAGTAGCCGGCACACTGTAGCCGTCGCCGGCCATACCAACCCACCCCACCTTTCCCCGCACGCCTTAGGTACCACCCAAGTGCCGAGATAATGGGAACGCCTTGTCTGTAGCTGGCTAAAAATAGCGACCCGCCCGCTGATAGACGCGGTTCACATGAGGGCGTATACGGGAATTAAAAAACGGCCATAACTCCGTAACTGTCCAAAATCGGACACATGTTTATATGAACTTTTTTGATCACAAAGACCTAGGAAATCACCTCCTGCAGTTATGCCCTAAAGTTGTGAAACACCCTGTATATATAATATAATATATATATATATATACACACACACACATATAGATATGCAGTTCTACCCACCAGCCACCAAATTACTCTCCATTTCCGTGGTGTACAAAGCTTGTTTAAGACTTTAATATTCATGTCTCATTAAACTGCAGGACTTAGCTAACAACAGAACATATTTGGTCAGTGTGCATAACAACCACATGGAACACCACCTTTCCTAGATGGGGAGCTGTGGTAAAAGACACTGCAGCTACTGTGCACAGTGAAAGTTACTCATCTGCTCAGACTACTTTTTTTATGCAGAAGCTGATGTTAAGTGCACACTGAATACACGAAGTCCTGTTTTAAACAATACCTGACAGAGTTTGTTCGAGGTCTATGTTCCCTGACATCCATAATCCACCCAACATGACTTTCCACTGGTGGGTTATTCGTGTGTCTGGTTTTTCGCTTTCGAAGGGTGCTCGTATCTGGAGGATGGCCATCCTTGGTAACCGCATAAAACCGTGAAGCTCGTCGATGGTGATGCTCTTTATGTGGCCGAGATCCACCGGAGCCTTGAGAAGTACAGGGTTCTGACACAGGAACACACACCTGTAACTAATGGCACAATGAAGTTTGAAATCCGGACATGAGAAGCAGCAAATTAATATACAGCCTCAGACAGGCTATCAGCCATTTCTTCAGGAAAATAATTCCAGGAAAAATTAATAAATTACTCCAAATTCGTAACACATTTTTCATAGTTCAATATTAATAAAAAATTGCAAAATATTCTAGTGTTAATGCCAACTTGCTACATAAAATCTCAATTTGTAAGGACTTTTTAAATAAAGTTTCTTTGGCAGTGGTATCAGAAGTACTGTATTTACCCAAATACAAGCTAATTTTTTTTCCTAATTCACCATATAAAAAACTGGAGGAGGGACATTTTATTCATGTAAATAAGGCACTTTCCAAGTTATGAACTGAAGTTGCAAGTACCACCGGAAGGTATTTCACCCAAAAATATTTCTGTTAGTCCATGTTGAGTGGGACGCTTCTCTCCATTGTATGACATGTCCTCAGGCTGTGAACAGATGACACAGCCTGCAGGCACAGCATGTAACTGGAAATATACTGAACAATAATTCACAGAGACAGTACTCTAGCTTGCAAGGTCGGTGCAAGTCATGCAAAGCCTTCTCCACAAAACCTGTATGTTACATAACATCATATGAGGCCTTGAACTTGGAAAGAGTCATACTCTTTACAAAATATTATCAGGATAATCAAACCAAGGATAAGAGGTTGGACACGTATCAAACAGGGACAGCAAGAGAACTACACCCCGCATTATCATGCAGAAATCTCTAGGAAAAAAGACTACCTGGAATATGTAGATGTAAATTTGAGGATAATGTTAAAATGAATCACATGGGAGGACATGCAGTAGAATCAGACAGCTCAGGACAAGGTCTACTGGGACACACCTATGAACATGGCAATGAACTTGAAGGAATCACAAATTGCACAGAATTTCATCACTACCTACAGAACAATCACAGAGTCAACAGCAACTCTCCTCCACATAGTTAATCAATCAGTCACTGCCTTCCAGCATTGTTACAACTACATTCTTTCTAAATTCATACCTGAATCTGTATTATTTCTGCAATATCCATGTCACCATTCACCTTGTAATGCCCAATAGAAGCCATCGCAACACAGTGCAGCTCTTTGTAACTAAAGATTAGGTTAGCAGTCCTATGGTTAATTCTGTATGTGGTTCAGGGCAGTGGTCTGAACAGCAGCAAATCACCTACTACTCTGCACATGTTGCACGTTTCGATAACCCTCAAGATGCAACACACTTGAGGGCCAGTACCAATGCAGTTTAAACTTAATTTCCCAGGCTGTTCATCTCTGATGTTGCAATGACACAATCAGAAGAAATGTAAAACATCTGGGTACTTAACACTGCCTCAGGTGAGAGTGCTGAAATGTGTTTCAGATATGGTGTGCCTCACATCACAGTGAAGTTGGCTGGCTATCACCAGATCAAAAATTCAGCCACACTACAGCCACAGCAGGCCATCAACAACATTCAAAGCAGCAGATTCTGACATCTTCTGGTTACATTCTATATTACCAGATAAAGTATTCAACAGTGAAGTTGGCTGGCTATCACCAGATCAAAAATTCAGCCACACTACAGCCACAGCAGGCCGTCAACAATATTCAAAGCAGCAGATTCTGACATCTTCTGGCTACATTCTATATTACCAGATAAAGTATTCAACAGTGAAGTTGGCTGGCTATCACCAAAACAAAAATTCAGCCACACTACAGCCACAGCAGGCCATCAACAATATTCAAAGCAGCAGATTCTGACATCTTCTGGCTACATTCTATATTACCAGATAAAGTATTCAACAACAGTGTTAATTTATCCCAGAAACAAAACAATGTACTGTCAACAGTTGTATGTTTTATTTATAAAAATGTGCTGCATAGCTCAGAGCAGTAGTACATGAAACGTACATTTTTGCCAACACCTATGTTCTAATCTGTGAGAAACACCATACTGAGTAAGTGACAACTGTGAATGAAAATAAAAAGGTAAAATATCTTCTATTTAATATACTGCAAACACAGGAAGTGCCAGAGCATTGTTATCAGTAAGGAACCTAAGCATGCAAGTGTTATAAGATCTGGGACTGTCACACGACATTTTGTAGAAACAGAAAACACTGCCAGAAAGGTTAGACTACATACAAACCAAGAAAAAACAAAATATATGATAGTGGAAGGGAAAACAGTTCAAAACAAAATGAAATAGGACAATTAACAACACAAAATTATACACTTGAAAGAGCTGAAAATTTTAAACATCTAAGTGTTATACCCAAAGAAGATAACAATCACCTCATAGATTTTCAAGAAAGAATAAAAAATTCTACTGAAATGTACTTTATGTTCATGCTAAGGGCAATAATTTTGCACTATTTTGTGTAAAAATTTGTTTATTAATTTTTGTTCTCCTTTTTATTTTCATTTATATTGTATTATGTTTATTGTGCAATGCTGAATATTCCAGCGTGAGAAAAGTAGCACCAAGCCAGGCTTTGCATTGGTGCCTATGTGCCAAGCCGCAGGGCACACCTGATGACTCAGAATCACAGGATAAGATGGCATGCCTATAGTGTTATGTGCAAAGGCGGGACACAGGCTAAGCGAAGCTTACGTTCTTTGTTTCAAGTTAGTTCAGAAGGGGCCAGTGTCTGAAACAGACGTGTACATGCTCACACTACACAAGGCAGCAGCGACTCAGTCTTCTATTGGCTCCTTACAGGAATTGTGCTAATATTACCAGTGATTTAGCGTCAGTGATTTGTATAGGGCAAGTGATCAGAATAACACGTGGAATTGCGTTCCTCACACTGCAACATAGGGTTGTGGTTTTCTAAGTTAATCACAGACATTAGTATTTCACACAATACCAGTGTTATTACAGTGTTCTGTGCATTGAACTGCTATTCATGTGATACACTTAGTGATTAGTAATACTACAAGCCTTCATCTTCATACACTAATACAAGATCAAATCATATTATATGCAAACAGTGTTACATCACCAGACTGTGGAAGTGCATATTGTGAATTTATTATGGAAGCATTTAAAACATTCTTCTGGAAGCAATTAGTGGTACCAAATTAAATTTAACCTTGTGTGACAGGCAGTTACTTATGAATAATTCTTCCTCTTCCTTGTCTTTATTTATGAATAGGTTCCCCTGTTCCTTGTCTTTACGTTCTACACAACCAGAGCAGTATGTACACTTTATGCCACAGAATTCTTTTAGATTTCGTGACAACAGCACAGGATGGTGGTAGGTTGTCAGCCTTACGCACCGGCTACCTTTACCCCCAGGAAATACTCCTGGTACTCATTTCTGTTAGAGGCTGAGTCGACCCCAGGGCCACAGTGCGATCGGAAGGATTTTATATCAATGAAAAAATCCAATGACACCAGCTGGGATCGAACCAGCGACCTTCCGATTTGTAGCACAGCACCTTAACCACTGTGCTACTGCGGTCCCCAAAATTAAGATTAAGGAACACAATAATAGACAAAACTTTAATATATGCATCAGAAAACTGGATACTAACAAAGAGAGACAGAAAGCAAATAAACATTTTTTAAAGGAAAGTGTATAGAAGAATTTTAGGCCCAGTACATGACAATGAAAAAGAAAATTGGAGAATATTAAACATAAAGAGATTTACGCAATGGTTAAAAAACCCACTATAACAGAAACAATAAGGTTAAATAGATTACGTTGGTTTGGGCATGTACAGAGAATGGAATAAAATAGAATTCCCAACAAAAGTATTATATATGAATTTGGAAATAACAAGGCTTACAGACAGACCAAGAAATAGATGACAAGATGAAGTGAGAGTGGATGGAAGGCTAGTTGGTGGAAAAGGGTGGAAGAAAAGAGTATATAACAAAGAGGAATGGAAGAAGCTCCTGAGAACGGCAAGGAATCATCGCATTCTGCACACTGCAATGGAATGAATGAACTCTCACATATGTGATGGTGGGGATTACTGTCTTCTGGAATGTGATGGCATGCAGTGTGGTAGACAAATTGTGACATTCTGGATAGAACTCCTGCCTACCGTTTCTGGGCAGTAAACCCAGAAGACAGAGATCTTCATGGCAGAGTTTGCTTCCACCAACCGGTACTTACTTCTGTTACTGCAGACTTCTTTGCAATCTCTGCTACAGGCTCTTCAACTGTTAGTGATTGTGACAGTGATGGAGGAGGAGGTGGAGGAACTTCAGGGTTGAGTTTACGTGGTGCACGTGGTGTCATCTTCTCAAAGTCTTCTTGTGTTATAATATTCACAGTCTTGTAGCTCCCCGAGCTCTGCTGCTGGCAAGAAACACAAAGTGAAACAAGCACATTAATAAACATCCACTATGACAATTACTGCTGATGCAATTCTCATTATCCTACCATTTTGTGAAACTTCCTATGTTCCTCTCAGAAAAATGCCACATACAACTTAATGCTTTAACCTTTAGCCAACTAAGGTGGGTATTTAAATTTCTGCACATGGTTTGCAAAAAACACATCACTTGAACAGAAAAAAAATTATAACATACAAAGCATTTTGTGAAAAATAAAACACAAATTAAGCATCATATCTTTAAAAAGCAGTGAATTTCCTTGTTGCCTAAATATATAAAAAGAACTTCTAGGGTTGTTTTCCTATGTGTCTCTGAATTTGGCAATACCGAAAAGGCGTAACAACCAAGTAGCCGTGCTTCCTGCCGACAGCACCCAGGCAATAAATTACGGTATGTCTTTTACCAACACCACATGCAACCTACATGAAAGATTGTGTTCATATAGGCAACACAGTAAGTTGTGAGCTCCACTGTGCATCAACAAGTATTTTCACAAGGTGCCAGACCTGCTTCAAAGGGGGGGGGTTTGGTGCTTACAGACTCTTTTGTGGAGTGAGATAAGTTAAAATTCATAGGGAAACAGACTATAAACTCCTGGCAGATGCAGGTTTCACATGCCATAAAGCCACCATAACCGCCATAATGAGAGCAGACATTAATGAGATGATGTGTGACACCTGAAGAGGCAGTTACAGTGTTACTTCCATTACAAACATCCACTCACTTCAAACTCCGTAAGACTACAGACAACACCTCTAAACTAACACGTGATTCAGAATCTGACCATGTCTTACTTGACAAAGATAAAATTACAGTTACACCATGGTCAAGGGATCTGCAGGTGTGGTCAATCAACAAAGTGAGATACCTACAACACAGGCACAAGCTCTGACGGTCACTAGACTCTACTTCAATATCCACTTGCAAGTACTTTAGCATGGGGACAACTGAAAGGTGCAACAAATGTTAACGATTAACCAGTTCACTGTCACATGTCTGGCAACAGACAAAACATGGCACCCCACATAAATAAATAACTTACTCCTAACAGGGTTCTCATGTTTTATACAACAGCTCCTATTATTCTGCTGGTGGAGACCAAACAACGCCACCACCAGCACTTGGAACACACTAGTCACTGGACCTGCTCCAGTACCTGACACCACCACATCTGAAACTTTTCTTTTTCTGGTTATTATTACTCAAGTGGGACATGAGACATGACAGATTATTGAACTGAGACTGAACAGTTCCTTACATCATTTTACAGCTCACCATTTGCATGTGGCAAGTTTGTACACATTCTTTGGAATCACCACTTTGCTCATGACAATAAACCCCAACCTGTAATAAACACTAAAAACAAAGACATATTTCTGACATACTGAATGACGCATCCTAGAAGATTTATGTCCTTTCCAAATGTCCTGCTGTGGAAAAAAGAGCAGTATTTTTCAAAGGAATGGTACATTTCCAACAGTTAAGTACCCAAGAAACACAGAAAGTTTAGTATAAGACTTACAAAGTATGCAACATATATGTCCATCTACTTAGTGAAGGGTAGGACACATGCAATTGTAGATGACAGCAATTCATCTGTCACATCTGCCAAAGGGCAGCAAAATGGACATTAACTACAGCCTACATGGATGACCTATTCTCATCACCTGAAATTAACCTTAAAAAAGAAAAATCAACTACTGCCAGACAATGAGACAGAATGGAAAAGAAACGCCGAAGGACTTACTGATACACAACAATCGCTTGATATCGTGACTAGAGATGACAACAGCTACGGTCCAGAGAGTGCATGAGATATAAATAAACTGACATGTATAGACAATACACCAACAAATGGTAATGTCAATGATAAACATGGACATCCTTGAAAGCTAACAACCACACAGGACTACAATAAGTACATGCAGTACGCTGACTTCAGGGACAGGATGATGAAGTTATTTGATACCATACTGGACAAAGACCGGGGCAAAAAAAAAAAAAGCTTCCCCCCCCACTTGGATTTGACAAATCCAAACAGCTCCTCATCTTGACCTTCCTGTGGAATGAAAATGACTCATCGAGATCTTCCTTCACCTTGTTCTCATGCAAAGAAGAATGAAAGATTTGCAAGTTTACCTCACCCACAATGATTCATGTTTTGGAAAAGTTACATGTCCCAAGGCAACACAGAGCAATCACTGATCAGTTCCACCCTCCAGTTTGTATTACTGCACTTGTTTTGTATGATGAATTAAAAAATAAATAAATAAATAAATGAAGTGCATGCACCATTATGTGGAAATGTACACTCATGTTTCACAGACAAACACACAAAGCTGCATCTGGAATATACGAACAGGCGAAGGAAGGTCTACAGAATCACAAACCTCACCAAAGGGGTATGTAACAACAAAGATTTTGCTACGTTTCCTTCGGTACACAACTCATTGAACATATGGAGACCTGGGTATGTCTCACTACACCAGTGGCAACTATAATCCAGAAACCATATGAGATTACTGATTTGTTGAATATTTCCAAGGAGTTTTCACTCTACTTTTCCAGTGTGATAAGTATTCAAAGGTAACAAGTTAACACCCAATTTCAACATTCAGGTAAAGATGAAACAAGGACTAGATTTCATGGTGCTGCAAGTGCCATATTTACTTGAACACAAGCCGAGGTTTTTCCCATTAAATTTGGTGCTTAAATATGTACGGTCATCTTAAATTCAACCATGAAGCACTGAACCAAACGGAGCCAAACCAAACATGCACCGCCAAATTGTCATGAGTTAACAAAAGAAAGAACAAGTATGACCAAAGTTAACTGACACAATCTTCTTTTCTGGGACTTCGTCCACAGTCCAAGTTTATAAAGAAGCACAATGTTTGGGAAGCCAGCTCTGTTTCCATTTTCAGGCAAAGAAGCGCCTAACCTGGTGGACCCCTTATACTGAGCAATTCTTAGTTACAGAGCACCACATAAACAGTACACTTGTTAAGATATGCACTTGAGAACAGACCTAGTCCTAAGAGCAGTACCAGTAAAATGCCTACTGAAAAATTAAAAATTAATGACAGGACTCAAAAAATAAAACCTGGACCAATCCACAAATTGAAAACCAAAAAACAGGCATGAACTCAAGACTGATCAGACTAGAGACACGACATAAAAATCCAGAACACATGCGTTTAAAAATCTGTTAACACCAGTAACACCATCTGCGAAGAAAACTGTGAATCTTCTTCATGGGTTCAAGCAAGTTTATTAACCCTTTAAACGCAGAGTTAAATCCCATCTGCCATTTGCTGGCATTATTAGGAGCTCACCATATTCTCCATGTTAGCAGGATAAGGGTTAAACCAAGAAATATAAATATAAATGTGGATCATAATTGCATGCCAGCAGATAAAACCAGTGACTGTGAAGGGTTTTAAGAACTGCTGTATGTCCAATGGAGTGGATGGCACTAATGATATGTTGTGGAATGACAGTGAAGAGGATAGGAATGCAAGGATCGAATGTGTGGAAGATGAAGGCACTGAGCACAAAGATGGAGAGAGTGACAATGATTGGTAGTAGACATAGACAAAATCTGATAAGCTTTGTGTATTAACTTGAAGAAATTGATAGTAAAAGATTTTTTCTTTGGAGACATTTTATTTTTGGGAGGCCATCTTAGATTTGGATAAATATAATGTCCATTGGCATGCGTGTTTTATTTGCAAGGTCATCTTAAATAAGAGCTGTCTTGCATTCAGGTACATATGGTACTACCACAGACATGCATTTCCTTAACAAATTAACACCATTTTTCCACATGTTTATACATTAACTGCACTGTACAACTATTCACAATACTTCTACTGAGGTAACTTCCTCCCGCACAAAAATATCCCGTTTCTGCTGGCAAGCATAAAACATCTACACATTATATACATGTGAATATAGCACATACCCACTCATGTTCCGACCACAGGCCATCTTCATAATAGTTCAATCCATCACTGATGACCTGTTCCAGATCCTGGGTTATCTTCACTCTGGTGGTCCAGTCACCTGTACGATCATACCCCTCATGTTTGGGGTAGCGTGATGACTGTGAAGTAGCTTGGGTAACAATCAGAAGCTTGTTTATCTCATGATCACTGAGCTCATAGTCTGATTCATCCTCAGACCTAAAATGCAAATTAAAAGCAAAATAATGCAATGGTAAAAACACAGAAAAGCAGATAATCAGTACAGACTGAGGTACATACAAAGGTACAACACATTCAACTTCATGGATGATCCTGTACCACTCAATCTGTCTACCCACACCCATACAACTACTTCAACAGTACTTAATGGATCTTACTGAAATTTTACAATGGGAACTTTACAAAATACAGTTGAGCCATTTCAGTTATAGTTACACTGGACATTCGGCAACATACACACTTTATACATAAACTCCTATGAATTTTTGTGGACAAAACCAGCACACACAGACCCACCCATTAACCTATATACATAATAGTCTTCAGAATTCACACAGGTTAGACAGCATTGAAAAGTGTTCTATTTCATTGTTTCACTGTCCAGTTCTATTACATCACAAGTCTGAAACTTCAGTTTTCAATGTTATTACACACAATGGAAACTTTCTCTGTAATCTGGCCACAGTATTTCAATTACAAGTGTAAACTTGTAGATTAGGCATGAAAAAACCTCAGTGTTTGTTTTGTTTGAAGTGGGAAGATATTTAAAATAAAACATTCATCAGTGATTTGCCTGCAGTCACCACTTTCATGCTATTTATATGGAAGCATGACAAAGCATCATTCACAAACTGAAAGCCTGAGGTAATAACAGACAGTATTCACTACGTACACTTCCCATCATGTTGGATTCTGTTACACATAAATTCCTTGCAGCCAAGCAACTCTTTGATTGTAGAGTCCAAAGGTCTAAGACTGCTAATACAACAGGGACACGAATGGCAACATTTTCTTGTTAAGTTTATTCCCATTTACACCATCACAACCTACTTAAGTACCATATTACATCTGTTCCTTATATCCTTCATGTTCCATGTGGAGACTTCCCAAATTGTATCCCCATCAAATTCTGTGTCCATTTCTCACTTTCTCCATCCTAGCTACAGGTCTATAGAACACGTAAATGACCATTGTAAATCATGACATTCCTAATCATGTGATACCCCAAGATGTCTACTTACTTCACCGCACTTGTGAATATAGGAATTAATGTTACTCTTTTGTGTGTCTTACAAACCAGAGGATAAATGTGCCCTAAAACATGGGACTATTAGATGGCCGGCAACAGCTGTTTCAAGTCAAGAACAAATATAATCCCTTATGAAACAAGTGCAGTTCTTTAAATGTAGTATGAAGTAATAATGAAGTGGATTATAGTCAATTCCAATCAATCAATCAATCAATCCACTTCCAAGCCATTTACAAAAACAAATCACTAGCAAGTAATTTTATAGTATACAAATGTGGAATGTAAACATAAAATCAAGTATGTGTAATGCCTTATTCTTATCATGTACGTCTTACAGTCCCTAGTACCCTCCCATGGCTTCAGGCCTCCATTAAAATATAGGTCCACTCCACCAAACTTCATTCTCAAAATCACCCCCTCCCATACGGGGTGACAAAATATGCTTAAACCCCACTCTGAATGGATTATATGCCCTTGCCTATGTGGGCAGAGGTGAGACAGGTATCACACAATGTATCTGGGGTCATACACATGTATCTGGAAACACCAGATATCCAATAACCAAATTACAACTGCAGTCAAATCACCTGTCATTACATTGCAAAAGAACTCCATACGCCCACTGTTCACCAGTTGGGAAGAGCCACAACAATCCTGCCTATACTTTTTGAACAATTTCAAACTTACCAGTCTGTGAATGTATTATGCCTCCCTGATGGTACAGGTCCATCCAATTCTTCATCAAACTGAAAGTCCAATTCCTCTCTTTCCTCAAAGTGTTCTCGTTCTTTCTTTTCTTCTGATTTTTCTTTCGGGGGTGGTTTTACTCTTCGCTTAACCTGGAATTCAACAAGCAGTAGCCAGTAACAGATACAGCAAAAAATGGTAACATTACCACTATTAAAGAAGCCCATTCTAACTTTGATCATTAGAAATAAAAACCACAGTAAAATGGTAAGAAATGCTGCATGACAGACAACACAAATACAATACTCATGACCACAACAGGTAGGCTACCTGGAATCTATTCTGTATCAAACTCCAGAGAGTACACAGCGTGAGACAGACAACTGTCTGAATTTGTGAAGGACCCTGTACACCAAATATATTTATGCTTACCTCTCTCCAGATATCATCATCCTCTTCATCACTGTGTCTACTGACATGTGATTGCGAACCATCCTTCTGGATAGGTACTCCAGTATCCTCTGGACACTCCAGACTTTCTTCACAACTGCTTGTAGATGGCTGTCTCTCATTTTTATGGGAGTCATTTGTTGTCTTGGAAGTTTCTACAAAATCATTATTAAATTTCAAGCTAACAAACTCTCCCCTCACACTTGCTTTTCAGAACTCAATAACTGTAACCATGTCACCTTTAACTTCCAAGTCCCACAAAAAGCATGCCAACCCTTTTTTAAGCAGTACGAGACACGTAAAGGAGAAGTCTAAAGCCAAGCCATTAGTACTTAACACTTTCAATGCCACATCCTTTTATAAAAGAATGCCCCTGATGCTACAGTCAAGTAAATAAACAACATGAATGTTACTAGTTCTTATAATGATGCCTTCCAGACTGTTCGCCCTACATGGTGTCAAATGACATGATCAGTGAATAATGACTTGGAAAGGATGTGAAAGTAAATGATCATACCCTCTCTTGACGTACACCCTGTCCAACAAAAATCAAGCAGCTTGAAAATGACAAAGCCCCAAACCAGAAGTGTCATAATGTGCAGCTGCCATCACAATTCTAGTCATTCATGGCATTTCTCTGTCTTCCATTCATTGCACTCATTCATGCCCCATTTATATCAACCACAAACACCAATACATCTGCCTAATTTTAAGTCAAAACAAGACTTAACATTCATTAATATTCTGAGCTGGCTGCAAAGGACTGATACTGCTAACAGGTCAGATCCTTAAGGTATTCGCTTCTAGCCGACTATATTAAGGCACAATTCCAGTACCAGGATGGGACTCAAGACCACATCCAATTGGAGACTGACAGTCACTAGGTTGATCCGGCACCTGTTATGAGGATAGAAGATGGAAGGTACTAAAGACCACATCTGGCTGGAAGCTATGACAGTCACTGTGTCGATCGCGCACCTGTTATGAGGATAGGAGATGGAAGGGACTCAAGACCACATCCACCGGTCGCCCTGACAGTCAATGTGTTGACCCTTCACCTGTTATGATGATGAGAGATAGATGGGAATTATGATCACATTTGGTCACAGGCTCTGATACAGCAGTGTTGAACCTTTCTACGAGAAGAGGAATGGTTTTCAGATAACTAGTTACTGAAGTCCAGCTTGCTGAGAGTCATTTCAGCAGCTATCAGTCATTTCACATCAGTTGGGGAAAAAAGGACAATACACATCATCACTGCAAGCACTGTATGCAATAATTCATACCAAGGAATGAACATGGATCACTAAATGTTGGCTCAGTTCAATAGCCAAGACAAAAATTTCCTTGCCAGAGGAATGATAACTGTCGAAGACAATGCAGGCATAAACGGTCTACAGTTGACACCAGTGATCCCTATGGTTCAAGGTGAGAGGTCAACAGCAGACACCAATGACCACCATGATACAAGGTGAAAGGGCGCACCACAGATGCCATAGACCACCACCAAGGCACACAGTAAAGAGACCACAGCAGAAAACTGTGACTGCCATGCAGCAAGGAAGTGGGTCCACAAAGTCATAAATGACTAGCAAGGTACAAGGTTCCACACTAAGACAGTAAACAGAACCACAGTGGCAGTTCGATGGTCCACAACAGAAACCAGTGACCTCCACTGTGCACAGTAAACAGTGCACAACACAGACACAAATAACCACTGTGCATGGTAAAGGGTTCACAGCTAACAATAATGAACACCAAGGTGAAAGGTAATATCCACAGCAGACAACAGCAATTGATGCAAGATAAAAGGATCCACAGTAGACACCGTGACAAAAGGTACAAGGTGTCCACATAAGAGAGTGACTGCAATGGCACACTGTGAACAGTATGCAGCACACTACACTAACAATCAGGTAGTGAAATGTTCAGGCACCTGAATATCAAGAGTATATGCTCAACATGAAAACCACATACCTTCATGGCGAATTTCCAGTTCCTCACGCTGTTGTTCACTGTCACTCCTCTCTGTCTCAGCTGGATTCCAGTGGCCATTTTCACCCTGGAATCTCACAGTCACAGGGACAAATTCAGGAACATCTGGATTCAAGTTTTCTCCTACATGATGGAACTCAAGGCCATTCTGGAGTTCAGCTACATCAGCTGTTAACAGCGGATCTGACGGAAGTGGAAATGAGTGAATGTTTGCTGGAAGAGGTGGTGGGGGGATCTGATGAGTGGGTACACTTGGAGGGAGTGCAAAGTCAGCAACAGCCCCCAAATCTTGACAAGGCACAATCATCCCAACACCAAGATGCTGGCCTGTGCTGAGAAACTGTTTGCTGGGTTCAATTATTGGCCACCTTGTTGGATCTATCTTAGTTCGGACCTGTAATATATAACAAATACATTGTCACATAAATAAGAAATTTCAATAAGGATAGCAATTACGGTGTGCTAGAGTAATTTAGTAAGACATAAAACGTGAAGTCATTCCTATGCTCAATTACGAACTGTACCATATAGATCCAGCTGCATACACACACAATTGTCTGCCTTATTTTTAAAATCTGCCTTCCATACTATAAATGTCTAGAAATCTTTATGGCATTTTTAAGTCTTCACAATCCTTCCACAAACCCAAGGGATGTGCACCACTTGTCCTTAGTGTCTATGGTGTAAAATGGTAATGGAGATGCAGATCAGCAACTCAGTCTCACAATCAAACACTTTCAATCAACAGTCCCTAGGTCTGTCATCTTCACTGAGTGCTAAATAAAACAACAATCATCAACACTTACAAGTCCAGAAACAAACATAATGTTTGGATGTGCCATACGTTCTCAGACATACCTTGAAATCATTCAATTCAAGCACCTCAGAGTCCTTTATAGCATCAATCACAACCTCATACTCTGTAGACAATGCCTGGACTCGATGGAATGTTGCTATAAGATTAATCGGCAAATAGCCTTCACTATCCATCTTGCGACGGAGGAAGAAGTCCCGTAGCAAGTTCTCTTCACTGAAATAGTACTCTCTACAACCACAAAAACAGAACACATGTACCTCGTTAACATTATGATTAAACTGTCCCCAAGCTTTGAAGTTTTGTCGGTACAACAAAGTATGTCACTACTTGTTTAAAGCACTTAGTCTTCTGGCATGTTACATCATGTCAACTAGTAAATAATTACCGATATTGCGATGGACTTTAATGACCTTATCAATCTGGCCAAGTCCAGAAGACTCAAATCTTCAGCCACATTGCTGTGAAAACCAAAGATAACACATACTTCATTGAACATCTGCTCATAAACCAACACAAAAATACAGCATTCAAGACAGTCATCCATGTTCCTATCATTTCTTCCAAATTATTTCTTCCAGATGCAGTAGAACAAAACATAAATTTCCTCATACACACTGTTCAATGAAAAGATATTTTTAAAAATCAGTGATGTGCACTCCTTTAAATCAAATAATTGTTTTTACAAGACCACAGGCCGAATTAGGACCAAAGAGAAAACAGCAACAGCACCCAGGTAGTACACTAACCATGTCTAATCATCACATGGCCCACACACGATTTTAAAGAAGATTGTGTGCCAAGTCTAAGAACTTGCAGACATCATCATACGTGATACCAACAACCCATGTAGCCACAACCAGAATACTCACTATCATGAAAACATAAACACTTAACATTTTTTCACCCTCATTAATAAAAACCAAATACAGCTTCCATTTTACATTTCTCCCTTGAAGTAACATGCCAAATCTCATATTCAGACAAATGAAAACAGCCAAATTACTGTTTTTCAAAACAGACAATGTGTTACAAAATGAACTACGACGACATCAATGACACTGGCTGCCCCCAGAACAGCCTACACTGGCGCCACAGTGACCACTGCCGCCACCACCACCACCACTCCTTTACATTTGTCAGTGTGTTTCCGCACACAGTTTGATGGGTTTTCTCAACCAATCTGTTCCATACCACTACAGCATCACATACTTATTCCTTCTGTTTAGCCTTATCTAAAGTTACATCGTAGGTAAATTTCTATGTTGGTCTGGGGTTAAACTAGCAATAATCTTTACAGTACACATGTTCTCTCTAAACATCAGCATACAGCAAGCACCTTATTCAAATCAATCCCAGCCCCTTTTGGTTTCCTCAGAAAAGTCACAAATGTTAACCCACACTTTCCCCTAGTCTGAAATCACCCTCACTAATACAGCTTGCTCAGTAGAAATTTTAACAGTCACCAGTCCCATATCAGATGGGAAAAGAAGACAATCTGTTCAACATCACTGCAAGCATTATACACTCTATAGGGAGAAGGGGGGGGGGAAGACACACACACACACACACACCTGCATACGCACACACTAAATTCTAGACATATTCCATCCCTCTATCAACACAGTCCTTTGTGGTATAATGAAACAGATACTAACAAAATTAAGATTTTTGTAGAAAAAGAGTTTTCTCCTTTTCCTCGTACTGTAAGTTCACACAGGTGGTTTATCAAATTTTACATTTTTATTCCATGCATTATGATTCAATTGCCACAACATAAACCAATAAATGCACACAATTCATTAGAATTACAATAATGTTTATACAATATGTCAACTCCTACGTGTTGCGGGCCTCACTGGCCCATCATCAACCATTGTTTTATGCAACTGTGCACTCCCTGATGACAGGCCAATGACGCCCATAACGTGCAGAAGTTGACGTATAATATTACTGTAATTCTAATGAATCATGTGCATTTATTGGTTTATACTGTGGCAGGTGGTTTACCATCAACTTCAACACCATGTTATGCACTAAATAATCAATACATATCAATGACGCTAATTAAAAATACAGGCAACATAATATGCTCTCACATCCTCACACCACATATATGCAAATCTAATGAGTTAAATGAAATTCCTAACAAAAAGGTTAGCTGTATGAAAGAAATTAAGGTGCAACACAAATAAATTTAAATTGCTATAAGAAAAAAACAGAAGACAGTTAAAAAGTAGTCTCAATGAGATCCATCTTCAAACTTTAATGCCACACTACGGTTCATGCAGACCCCATTAACACACCCCCACATTAAAATCTAGATGCCACCACAACAGCATTGAAGGATTTAAATTTCTTAACTCTAAAGATTTAAAGTGCCAGTGCTGAAAATTTTCTCTTCTGAACCCAAGAGAGTCAAGCGACAAAACAAAAACAAAAATTTTTTTACTCTTCCACATCAGTGGCACAAATTTCGAAGTGTGGGAACTGAAATACGAGGGGATGCTGGTTAAGTCCTTGGCCCGACCTACTTCCCGATGTCGTAGGACGGAATTGATAGTGTCGCTGGAAAGAGGAGTCTGTTCATGTGCCAAATTGCAAGTTTTTCTTGTTACAGAGGCCGAAAGGAAGCAATGTCAGGCAATGCGCAACATGGAGACGTTAGCTGTCATCAAGTTTTTCTTCCTGCAAGGCAAGGCGCCAAAGGAAATTCACGCACTTCTGAGACAAACATTAGGGGAACAGTGTCACAGAGGCTGAAAGGAAGAAAGTCAGGCAACGCACGTGATTTCAACAACATGGAGACGCGAGCTGTCACCAAGTTTTTCCCCTGCAAGGCTAGGCACCAAAGGAAATTCACGCCATTCTGAGACAAATATTAGGGGAACATGCACCATCACATGCCACTGTCAAAAACTGGGTGGCCAGTTGAAACGTGGTGATTTTTCCACCTGTGATATGCCTCGTCCTGGACGACACAAAACAGTGACAACCCCAGAGATTATTGATAAAATTCATGAGCTAATCTTGGAAGACTGTTGGATTTCTGCTAAATCAATAGCTGAGAAACTGGGCATCTATGTGAGTCGATTGGGTCCATCATTCATGAAGATTTGGACATGTGGAAGCTCTTCGCGAAGTGGGTCCCGAAATGCCCGAATGCGGATCAAAAATGTCAACGATGCCAGTCGTCTGAGCAACTTTTGGAATTTCTTTTTCACAATCCACATGATTTCCTGTTGCGATTGGTGACCATGGACGAAATCTGGTTATATCACTACGACCCAGAGACAAAGCAACAATCAATGGAGAGGCAGCAAAGCAGCTCACCCAGCCCCAAAAAATTCAGAGTGCAAAAATCCACTGGATAAGTTCTTGCCTCGATTTTTTGGGATCAAGACAGCGTCCTCCTCATTAATTATCTTCCAAATGGCCAAACAATCAACGCAGAGTATTATTCATCTCTGCTGGTGCAATTAAAGGACATTTTGAAGGAAAAACGCCACAGGAAAGTCACCAAGTGGGTCTTGTTCTTGCACGACAATGCCCCGGCTCACCGGGCACTTGCAACCCAGAAGAAACTGGCCTATCTAGGCTTCCAATGTCTTGATCACCCACCCTATTCTCCGGGTCTGGCCCCTTTGGACTATCACCTGTTCACTGGACTGAAAAAACAATTGAAAGGTCACCAGTTTTCGTCCAACACGGAGACCTAGTTGGATGGACAATTTTATGAATTTTTTTTGAGTGACTTGCAAAAGTTAGAGCAACGGGCTAAGAAGTGTATTGAGCTTCGTGGGGAGTATGTTGAATAAATCCTGAGTTTGGTCACTGTAGCTTCTTTCCTTCCTGATCGGGCTAAGGACTTATCAGCACCCCCTCGTACAATGCCACTGCCCATCATAATTTGTGTGCGCACAAGAAAAGCTGGTCAAGACAGTGTAGCCAAACAAGCCCTGGGTTCAAATCCCAGGTTGAAGGAGAGGATGATTGTAATCACCGCATTTTGTGTAGCTTTCCTAAGGACATGATCTGACTGTTGTGGTCATAATGGATAAGACTACCTGATGATTTTCTGTTGTTCAGTTTGCAGAAGGTAACTGTCATATGCAAATATGTTAATGGTATGTGGACAGTGTCCTGTCATAAACCAATTACTGTAGTGAATTTACTGTTAAGTAGCAATTTAGAAAGTATTTTGAGAGGCATGTTAGAAGCACCTAGTGCTGCAGTGACTTATATGGAGGGTTCAGAACACACCATCACTGAAGCTCAGAAGGTCACAATATCAGAGAAATCTTATCTTACACCTGCCATGGAATTCAGTCCTTCAATTTTGTTCGCAATTGCACTATGTACAGCAAAACATCCAAATTTAAGCCAACATCATTATTTTTCATGAAATGGTGCACTGATCTTGTGGTGGGAAAAAACATATCACTGAAAATCCACGCCATTCCATGTGCTATCCATGTGCAATGCCTGACACAACTAAATAACACGCCAATTTCCATGAGAAACTCATGCTTTAAGCTGATGCCTACTAACACCTAGCAGTTCTTTCATGATCTCCACTTCTATTCACCTATCCATATGTTGGTGCCCAAACCTTAAAAACTTGTAACAACTAGGTGGTGGTGCAACGGCAGATTTTCTGCAACGATAATCAGTACAACAGACACACCTTAAAATCAACAGATGGTTAAAGTTACAAAAGAGGTCATTAATACCAGGAACATGACATTTTTTTTCCAAGACATTACTTACTAGAAAAGCAAGCATAAATCCAATGTTGAATAATTTAATTTCAATAAGCATTTTAAAGCTAAACTAAACTTCACAAATATTAAATTATGCAATTCAAACACTTCAATATTTATCAACACTGGTGTGAAAAACAATGAATTACTGTTTGCTTGACTCATTGTGTTACACAATCAACCTGAATAGGAATTTTGAATCACTTCTCCTTCAAATACAAGCTTATTCCGCAATAGCAAAGTTGTTTTATCTATCCTCTGCAAATATGAGGTGCATCCACAAAGTGAATTGCTCACAGCAGTCACACACTTCCTGTGAAGGTCAGTCGTCTTCTGTACCTACGCAACGCGTGGTATTGTGTCATAATTATTGTCTCATTCGCTGTAGGCATTAAAAGATGAACAAAAAAATCGAAAACCCCACTACCTGTGCAATGTCCTGATATTATTTTTAAGTGTTAAATGTGTTTGTCCAAAATAAAATCACAAGCAGATTTTTTAAGTGTGCAGTAAAAGTGCAATAAACGAACAGCACGTGTTGAAATGGTGTAGGTCCACTCAAAGGCAGCAGGACGTGTGACTGTGCGCCGCCATCTGTACATGCACACTATTTGAAGAGTTCAAGTGGGAAATTTCTGAGTACCATCCATACAGTCCTGACTTTTCCGCAAGTAATTAACTCTTCTTTCTCCGCCTCAAGAAATTTTTGGCCAGCCACTCTGAGGACAACAGACGTGTAGGACTGGCCGAAATGCATGGCGTCAATATTTTTTACTGGTCCCACAATTTTACGTGTGCCTTAATTTACATGGCAACTATGTGGAAAAGTAATTTAACGAAGGTACCAATATGGGGTAATAAAGATATTTTTAAACCATTTTTTCCATGCTTTTTGCATGAAATCAATTCTTACTATTTGAACACACTACATAGCTACACACTTCCCAAAATTGTAAGCCACAACTGAATGTCCCCATTTCTTTTCATTTATTTAATTACCTACTTATTTAATTATTTATTCATGCATGCATACCTTCAGTTTTGTACTTTTCAAAGAAGGTCCCCCCCCCCCCCACTTTTTAAATTAACCCATGCAAGCACTCTGCCACCTTCTTTAACTTTAAGTTTCTAAACTAAAATTGAAACTG
>Ga0136643_10003854_pt1 | contig 20413 bp, 14 predicted proteins | sample TergutLab28metaG_FD_96883 | JGI IMG/M metagenome (GOLD analysis project Ga0136643, IMG submission 96883) | Labiotermes labralis P1 segment gut microbial communities from Petit-Saut dam, French Guiana - Lab288 P1 (version 3) (version 3) | ecosystem: Host-associated > Arthropoda: Insects >...
GGGGGTGGGGTGTTGTTATAAGGTGGGGGGAGGGGGAGGGGAGGGGGGTCATTTTATAACTTGGGGGGGGGGGTGGGGGAGGGTGGTTTGAGGTGAGTGGTTGGCAGGAGTGGGGAAAGCAAAATTCCCCACCTCCTGTGTCTCCAGTTTGCCATTTGACTTTCTGAGTAACATGGTGGCACATGCCAGTTCAGGGTTGATCTGCAGTGGAGGCAGTGGTACAGTAGTGCAATGGAGTCTCTGGTTTGAAAATATTTGGCTACTTAACTGCACACACTTCATATCACCAGTATTTGTCACCATTTTTGCTGATACACCGAGATCCCTTAAGCATTTTGTGTGCTGTCATTAATGATGAATGAATGATACTACACTTTTGGTATTTGAAACACAACATTTGGTAAGTGCATAGTCACTTTGTTTGCAACTTGAGGCTTACTGTGTGGATATACTTTTTCATTCAAAGCGGTGGTTCCCAAGTGTACTTGTGGATCCCTCGGGTTCCACAATCAGCTCGCAGGGGGAACTGTGGATATGTGTCTGTAAAGGTTACTTTGAAGTTTACTTATTTTTTGAATTAAAGGAATAATACTTTGCTAAAAATAAGTGAGGAACTTCTTTAATTGGTGATGTATTTCATTAGAATACGTAATTATGAAACGCCTTGTACCCATGAAAAATTGATAGTTGAATGAAGGTCAGATAATCCACTGCATTGTTGTGTATACTACCAGTATATTCATAGTTATAAAAAATTAGTTACCTGAGATACAGTTTTTAAATTTTGGATGCCTGTGACGTGGACACTGTACATGAGGAATGATGTGCAGATCCATGGGCTTCTTTCCAAAGCCAAAAGGGGTGCCCAAGTAAAAAAGTTCGGGAAAGACTTATTTGGAGTAAATGTTGTACTCTGTGGATCTAAAACTTCCACTGTTGATTTTGAATTTTTTTAAGTTATTGTGATATTGTAGAAAAACCTAATTGTATGGCTTAATATTATGAGCATAGGTATTTTGCAGTGTTGTGGTTTTACATTACTTAACAATATATACTGAGACTTCAGCTGAACATCCCCAGTCACCATTGTTTATATGAACATCACACTTTTTAGAATTGTTGTGCCTAAAAGCACTTGTTTGTGAATGTTAGGATTGATGACAAGTGAGAACTAGTTTTGTCAACATATTGAATTTCTTGCATGAACATAAGTACTTGGGATGTTTGCTGGTTGGTTGGTTGGTTAAATGATGAGGCACTTCTTGTGTGTGTGCATTAATGCCAGAAAATCATGGTGTTGAGGTCTGTACACAGATGGAGAAGGATATATTCAGTTGGGTTAAGAAGTATGTGGTCATAGGTCATTTGAGGTACTGTTCTGCCATTTTCCTTTAGGAACTAAGGAAGATCTTGAAAATTCTTTGCATGGGATCTGATTTGGTATCAGAAGTGTTTCTGCAACTGATTTTGGCAGAACAGACGTAGCACTACAATAAGCATACATACAATTTCCAAAAATCTGGGAGGCATCCTGAAATTCTAGGTGCCAGAGGGATAATAGGAGGCAAGGTGCAAACCAAGGACCCATAGATAAATGTTGGATGTTAGGGTATTTAGTTGCCTGGGCATCCTGGCAGCCGTGATATGTGCACACCTGCCTTGATTGCAACTGTACAGTAACATTCATTGTAGTTTTCAGTAATTTGAATGTTTTTTTTTTTTAAACCAGTGTGGGTAATGGTAACAACATTTATTATATTAATTGCAACTTGCAGCTGTATAAATTGCATTATAGTGTGGTTGTATATAGTGGTAGAGCTGGGTTGTTTATTTCTTCAAGTGTGCATTACTCAGCTCTTTTGCTACTGTAAACCATCTTACGAAAAGGCTGATAGGGGGAGTAGGTGGTCTGATAATGCTGATCCGCCGGTACTTGAAAATTATGTATACATACATGAATGTGTGTGTGTTTATGCATGCGCAGGTGCATCTGTCCATAAAGCTGCTCAAACAATATACAGTACCATGTACATAACACTAATGCATACACATAATACACAATTACAGTTCATTTGTTAGTGAGTGTAGATAAAAGGTGATTAAGGATACAAGTTTGTATTGGTACTCTCTTGAGTTTCACAGATCACATTGTTTACCAAAGATCGGAAGAGATTTCGTCCGTTATTTCCGAAATCTTCCTGTGAGAGGGTCTACAGTATTGATTTTTATTTTTGCAGTCCCGTGCAAGATGCCAGGACCTACCAGGGACTCTGCTCACCTCTCCTTGCGTGAAATTGAAGAACAAAATGTTACAGAGAAGGGATGCCAACATCTGGGCAACAGCCCAGGTGCCTCAAAGAGGAACCAGCTCTGTGGGAATATCGAGTTCATTGTGGAAGGGAAAGAAATCTTCAGATATCTTCCAGGCCGTGCCAAGTTCCATGGGTTACATGGAGCCTCTAGAAGATTGTGAGTAGTACTTGTTGGTTGATTCAAATGAAGTACGTAATTTTTTATTCAGTGGCGTGCAGTGGTTGGCTGTTTAGATAGTGTTTGCTAACATTTCAAAAAAATGTGGGAGGCACTAACCCGCCTACGCAGCCCCGACATGTACCAGAAAACCTGAGTCCCTGACAGAACTGCCGAAGGAACCTTAAAATTGTAGATATATTTATCATCATAATTGATAACGATATCCAGTATAAAGTTTCCCTGGAGTTGGGTTTAAGCCAGTAGATTCCAATTAGATCACAGGCTTACAGATAAACGCCAAAGCTACTTGAAGCATTGTTTATGATTTTTGTCTTGTGAAGGAAGTAAAATGCGCATGATTGTCAATCAAAACTTGCAACATAGCGGAAATTACATTTCTGGTGCAAACTGCAGTTATGTTACAAAGACTTGACATACTGCAATTATTTTGTTGTTTTCTGAAAGAAAACAGATTATCTTTCTTTTTCCCCCCCTCCTCTAGTGACAGTATTTTTCTGAAATGTTGATAAGTAGGGTACCTGTTTGGCACCTCTCGTGTCATTGACTGTGCACAGTCGCTCTTCAGCAGACTCCTTGTCAGTTTGGTTGGGATATGGTACATGGGAAGGTGGATGGGGAACGGCACAGTCTGTTACAGACAGTGTTTGCGTTTACAGCAGCATGGTCACAAAACATCGATTCAGCAGCGTCTATGTACCCACCACCCACATTGCCATTGACTCTGGACCTCGCATGGGGAGAAGACTATCAAGATTTGAGCAGCTGGTGTTCCAAACTGCAACCTGAAACGGCGGCCGACACAGAAGGTTCCAGTCGTATTGCACAAGACTATGAGTTGAACACTCCAGAAGTTGGTATGTAAACATTCAGTTTTGTTGGATGTGGGGACAGTTGCTTTAGTGGTAATTGAATTGTTTTAGAATATACAGTGGCAGAAGAAATAACATGTTGAGTGCATGTTTAATGGTCATTTAGTACATACAGTAGAATTTTGTGCGTAGAATTTATTCACAAATTTGATGTATTTTGGACTGTGCATCTTCCTGAAAACTGAAGAATAAAATCCAACTAGATGCCACTTATTATTTTTTTTATTATGCTTTTGTTAGGCCCAGCATGTTTCGGGTCGGGAGCTCACGACGATAGTGTTGGTTACCACATAGGCCGGCTGGTTCTCGAGTTACTGCTGGTTGGAAGTTAAGTGCAGGCAGGATGGATGAGTGTCTGGACCAAAGGCTGTAACATGACTCATCGTGAGCCCCTTATGATGGGCATAATGGTGCCCGAAACATGTTGAGCCTAACATAAGCATAATAAAGTAATAAGTGGCATCTAGTTGGATTTTATTCTTCAGTTACCAATTTATTCACATAATTAAGCTCCTGTTGGGCCAGATGTTTAAACCTTTAGTAATTCAATGTTAATAAAAATCCAACCAGATGCAACAGTATGCAGACATTTATTTACTGCAAAGTCACCCTATATGTTTAGGGTGTTACAGCACCCATCATCAGGAGTATTAAAAATTGTAACCGCAACCTCAGGTATAGGTCATAGTTCATTCCAGTTTATCCTTGTATTTTACAGTATGACCTGTACCGGAGGCTGCGGTTACAGTTTTTAGTACTCCTGATGATGGGTGCTGTGACACCCAAAACATGTAGAGTGACTGCAGTAAATAAATATCTGCATACTTTTGCATCTGGTTGGATTTTTATTAACACTGAATTACGATTCACGGAACCATGAGCTTAAAACTCCAGTAATAACTTTAAGTATGTCTTGTGTGTTCAGTTTGATTTAATTAAGTAACTTGCCCAATTTAGGGGTATTTTTATGAATACTTACCTGGCTGAACAGATTTTTATGTTTTATTATGTTAGCTGTCCAAACTGTACTTTTGGGACCACTGCTCATATACCAGAAATTTTGTTGAGTAGTTGGCAAAACAAAGTTACATGCCTACACATGAGTTAGAGAACATACAAAAACTGGAAAAATAAAACGTTTGGTATCTTTAATAATGCTACCTGCTGTGGGCTTTGGCATATTTGTGAATTTATGCCCTTGGCTGCACATGGCCATTGCAACAGTACAATGATGATGGGTGTTGGGTCTGCAGTAGCACTGTTAAAGGTTACTGGCCCACTTCCTGCTTATATCTGCATAATACAGGGGTAGTCTCTCTTGTGTTATAACTTCTGCAGTAGGAGCTAAAGTTTTCTCTTGTGTTTGTAGCCATTAAAATTAAATATCTACTATGCCATTATTAACTGTTGGAGGATTGGTTCCTGAAACTCTTTGACTATAGAGTGACTAGCCGCAGTTTCACAAGATGAGATTTTAGTGTTTTTGTAGTGTTGCTTATGATTTGATACCCTTGTGCAAGGTTCATAGAAAGGCATGGAAGGTGAACAGTCTTGCTGAGGTGCAATTTCGTGCAGTTTCCCTTTATATTCAGAACCTGGGTGGTTTATGGATTCTTCTGGGGCTCAGGAACCCAAGGAAACATCCCCTTTGCAGTTTTCTCTGACGTTCATTTGGACCGTAAGTCATGAAAAGCTCGGTCTTTTGTCATAAATTTAACCAAGGTGAAAGCATGATATTGTGAGACCTGTGACAAAGTTATTCCCACTGTGCCTTTACAAGGAAGCAGTTTCATCAGATGTGTTGTCAAGTAGCCATATGTCTGTTGTAACTTCTCCGTCTTGTCTTCGAATAATCTGGCATCATCTCTGTTAATGGTGATTTAACAGTCACATCATCCGGTAACCGGGTTTGGTCTGTGTTATTGATAGCTTAAATGGTGCTGTCCCCTAGCCAGGCTTCATATGTGTGAATGGAACTTGGTACTCATGATCAGGGGTGTGAAAACCATCGGTGCCATGTAATGGTGACCATTTTGTGTGCTGGCACAAAATGTCTGTTGTCAGCATGGAAGTTAATTGGCCTTATGTTACCCCCTTGGTGTGTAGAATTTTGTAGTTGCTTCTGGAGTTCTGGAAACTGTGTGTGTGCGCACGCACAACTGGCTGATGCTGTAGTTAACCCAAGGTGACCCCCCCTTAAAAAAAAAATAGATGAGGTGCTGTGCTGGAGTGGATTTAGGGCGTAGAATAGGGTTCATCTGTTGGGGTGAAGTTCCATGCTGTGATATGAAAGTTGGTGGACCAAGAGCCCCCCCCCCCAATGCAAGTGCAGTAATTTTACAGATGTGTCGATAGTGCTAATGGCATGGTAAACTGCACTGTACTTCTCTGCTGCAGGTTGTTTAAATAGGAATAGTAAAAGGAGCACATGATGAAGCGATGGTGCACTGCAAGGAAGTGTGTCAACACTTACCAGATGACATTTCTTTATTTTGGTGTAACTGTAAGAGCGTTGTTGAATTTTTTAATGTGGGTTTTATTACCAGCCGAATACACTAAAGCAATTAAACCTGAGGTTGATATTTGTTGTTGTTTGCAGGTATTAAGCATGACTTTAACTTCACTGCATCTTGTAACGTGTTGAAAGAGAACAATACATCGCAATATTTGTCAGAGGGATGGGACACTTCACCCTTACTACCATCACCACCACTATACGTACCTCAGCAGTCCTCACTTAAAGAACCCTGGACAAAGACAGACAGCGACGATACACGATCTGCAACAGCAACCGAATTTTTTGTTGATGATGATTGTGTACTACCTGTAAGTCATGAAGAAGAGATAGTGACTTCTCATAATATGGAAGGATTGAATCTTGAATTTGTGCAAAGCAAAGAATATGACAGTATGAACAAATCTGTAAATATGTATGCGTTGGGACTTCCAAATGCAGATAAAAGCATGGACATCGGTAATTACAGATCAGCACGAAAAGACCACCTTGTGGGTATAGAAACTGAGACTGATAATTGTACTGACATTAAAATATTGAATCGTGTTGCAAACACTGACAAAGGTGTGAGTCTTGGTTCCCTGTTGGGGTCTGATTTCTTTGCCAGAAGAGAGGGTAATGATCCAGAACATAAAGATCAGTTGCAAGCCGAAGAGAACCTTGACTTGAAAAATGTGCTGTCTGCTAACAGTTTTCATAGCGGTAGTAATGATGAGCTGAAAAGTGTGGATGAAACCTGGGGATGCGACACAGTTGTGAGCAAGGTGACAGACACAGTGCTTTCTGGAAAGTGCGAGATAATCAGACCTGTGAGGCCTAATACATATATGATGCAAACTTTGGGGTGTGAGGAAGATGCTGGGAAAGCTGCCTCTGTTGATGGGTGCACAAATGCTGCAGAATTGACACAACAGAAGGAGACAACAACTAGTTTATTTGGAACAGACTTACCGGCTCAAGTACGGCAACAGTCACTACCAGTGAACAGCGCACTAACTGGAACTGCTGCACGTGTAGAGATCTCGGCAAAGACCTTGGGAGGCGCAAGTTTGGAGCCCCTTGTGGCGGGTACACATGCAAATGAAGACGTGCGAGGTGGAAATTTGGGACCTGGAAATTTGGGAATGCAACCACAGATGGCATTAAAGGAGGAGAGTGCAACAGAGAAGAACATGAAGCTTAATCTCTCGACAGTGTGGGAGGGCACTGATGATAGCAACATCGGTATCAGCACACCTGATGTCATGGAATTCTTGTTGAAGCAAAATGGGAACTTCGACCTAATAGGCTACGTTTTCAGCAATGTAAGTTCTCTGACCAGTTATTTTTATTGTTAGGTGTGTCTCGTCCATGATGCCCCTGTTTGTACCATTAATGTAACACTGGATAGACATTACTCATGTTTGGTCTATGCGATATATTCATAGTTAACACCAGAGTGGTGTGAAAGCTGCAGCATTTTGTTTTATGTGGGTTAACCTTTAGCCACTGCACGTCCTTTGTATATGGGACGCAAGTTCCACTGCCACCAGAAGACCACATTATGTATATTCATTCAACAAATATACCTAATTTAATTTTTTCAGATATGACCCAATCTGTTTTTTTTAACCACAAAATTCAAGTATTTAATAATATCTTTTATTGGTTCATAAAATATTCTTGTTTTACATAAAGAATGCACTGAAATTTAAATGTCCAGCAGTGCCACTGGTGGATTAGTGGGTGAAATTTCCCAATCACCACTTTCTTCCACAGTCTCCCTTTTTTAATTTTGTGTTAGCTTGTTCTTGTTGATGACTCGGCACGTCTGTTGTGGGTTATCTCTTAGTCATTTTAATTTGTATGTTTATTTCAGTGCTTTCATTCTGTGTACATGACAAAACCTTTGTAGTTTTTTCTCCTAAATCAGAGTATCATATTTAAAAAAAAAAAAAAAGGTCATCCATTAACTGGATTTTGCTTTTGCTTGTAAGATTTCATGCTTTTGAGTTCTGTGTCATTAGCATTGTTATTGTATGATACTTCTCTTTTGCTTGGGTTGCCTATTTTATTTTGTGACAAGACGTCTGCAAGCTACCAAAGTCATAGATTTACATTTTGCTTGCTCTGATGTTTGGCATTATTGCTCTTTGTACAGGGCACAGAGTTTGTCAGGTAAAATGCCAACTCACTGATAAGTAAAGATTAAAATTGGATCTTATCAGTAGATCTTGATTACTGCAGCAGTTGCTTGTTGCAAACTACTGATAAAATTGTAGCCACTGAATGCAGAAAAAAAAATGTCCCCTCTTGGTATGACTGATGGATGTCTTGTCTCATGTACAAACAGTTGTTGTTGCATGTTGCAGTGTATGGGCATGAGGAACTTGGCTCATATACAAATTTGTTTTGAACTATAAATCCGTCTTGCCCACATGGAAAAGGAGTAGAAGAAAATTGGGGAAGTGTAATCTGTAAATCTAAAGAAGGGACTCTAAATGATGGGGGTAAATTGTTTGTATTTAAAGTATTTTTGGGAGTAAAGATGTGAACCACACTCAGAAACTCCACATTACTATAGTTTTCATTAATGGTGTTAGCTCCATACCACAGTGGTAATGCCAAGATGTGTGTTTTGTGATAAGGTCCACAGTAGGAAGCAGAATGGATGGGCAGTGGAAATAACAGTTATTATTATTATTTAATTCTATTTTATTTTTCATTTTCATTTTCATACTGCAGATCATAATGGACATGCCACGAAAGAGATCATAATAATAGTAGTAGTACAATAAATTTAAAGGATGTAACCTGTATACTTAAGTAAAAACAACATGGAATACAAATCAAATGCAGCATACAGACATAAAGTACAAACAATTACAATGTAGAAAACATTGACACACTTCTTACAGGCGAAAGATCGATATTTATAAGTGCTTCCACAGAATAAAAACTTGTGTTCAAGTAAAAAAGTTAATAATTATTTTTCTGAATTTCATTATACATGTAACACATCTTGATTTTTGTGAGAAATTTTTTATAAATAGGGGCACTATTGTCAGCAAATAAATCTTTTCCAATAATTTGGTGTTACAACCTGTAATAAATAAATCGTTATTTAATTCCTTGTATCACATGAATGAAACATAGGATTAGTTCTGAGTCTACTTAAATACCTCTAGTGTATAGAATTTCATAATTTCATTATATATATATATATACACACACACACACACACACGCGCGCACGCGCGCATACAAGGTACTGTCATAATATTGAATTTTTTAAAGTGTGGTTTTCAAGTTGTTGTGCTAGTTATATAAATATTATCTGTTAGCCATAATGCTCTTTTTTGCAATTCACAAATTTTTTTAGGGTTTCTAGAGTTTCCCCAAAGCAATATATGTTAGGAAGCTCGATTAGTGTGGTCATGTGTTACAAGCAATCTAAAGTAATGTCCTTATTTCTTTAATTTCAGCCAAAGGAATTCCAGCAGGATTTACCCCCTGTGAATGGAGATGACAGGATTTCCGTATGTTACACTGATGAAACTGCTAAGGTAGAACGAAACATAGAACAAGTAGAGCAGTCCCCAAATGTTGCAGAAACCTTGGACAACACTGTAGGTGATGCAGCTGTAAAAGTAGAGGTGGTAGAGCCAGTCTGCATTGCAAAATTGGAGGTGGTAGAGCCAGTCTGCATTGCAAAATTGGATGATAAACGGAATGATTCCGTGTTTGAGCCGATGGAGTTGGTGGAGGGGGAAGCTCATTGCAGTCTGGAGCGCAGATCTGACCAACTGTATGAAGGGCGAACAAGAACGAATGTTAAAAATGACTTGAAAGGAAACAAAGGTCATCAGATTCAGAAGTTTACGGAAACAAGGAAAGGCCTACTGAAAAGTAGAATATTACAGGATGGCACAGATTTAAGACTTACAATCTCCAAAGTTGAGGTTTCTACAGGGCGAACTGGCAGTAAAAGGGCGGCGTTGCCACAACAGCAAGTACCCCAAAAGGAAACTGGTTCTGAATTGGAGCTGCTATTGCCTAAACGAACACGTGGACGTCCAGCAAAACAGGCATTGCCATCAACATCTGAGGTAAAGAATGAGACGCACACAAAAAACAGGCCCCCACGGAGAAAATCATGCCCTGTGGATGAACCATGGATTTTGCCGTCGAAAAGTACAAAACTGACCTCTGGTGAATCTTGTGGCCGATATCGGGAACTGAGAGATAAAAACAATGAGGCATCAAGAAAATCTCGACAAAACAGGAAGGTTAGAGATCTTGAGATGAAGGACTATGCTGTGCAACTTGCGAGCGAAAATCAGACTTTGAAGATCAAGGCAGATGAAATGGAAAGACTTGTAAAGAAACTGAGGCAAGAACTTCTTGAGGCTGTGGTTAAAACGAGGAAGCAATGAGTATCAAAGAAAAGTGAAACTAAGTAACACCAGACATGACTTAATTCTTATGAACTTGACCCCACAACATAATTTAATCATGTATATGTAGTTGATTACATATTAATGGTCAAGGTGGCATATAATCTTAAGCATGTATGTATTTTACATTCTGTCCCAGTTATATCTTGCAAGTAACCGAGTTAATTGTTTTTAGGAGGCAACTTTTATTGTTGAGCAAGGTAGTATTTGTCGGACTTAAAAGAGTTGTTGGTCAGCCGTGTTCTTAATTTTATGTTCCGGTGGAGTTACACATAGTGATACGAATATTTACTTTTTATTGCATAGAAAATATGTGTTAAAAATTTGTGTAAGTTCTTATTTAAAATAACCATCAGCCTCTAAGGCTGAATATACAAATTTCTGTGTAAAATGTAATTTTTGGGATGTGAGGTTGGTATATGATGCCAAGTGCTAATAGAGGGGATACACTGAAGATGGAGGTAGCTGGTCCTCTGTAACAGAGTTATCAAAGTGTTTGATGTTACATTTGAGACACACAATGTTTTAATCATGATGTTACATTTGAGACGCATAATGTTTTAATCAAGTCACTGTTTACAGTAGCCTACGCGGTAATTAAGGCTAAATAAAAGAGAATGTGTGTGCATTGTACAGACGGTGATGTGGTAAGGAAAGCCGTTAAACAGATAAGACCTTAATTGGTTAAATAATGATGGTGGTGTAACTTGTTGTTTTAATCTCAAACGCATTTGTTAAATAATTTGAACCTGTAAATGGCACGTGTAGATGGTATTCTCGTAACTGTGTTGCATAAATAGAAATTTGCAATTTGTGTGATTCATGTATGGAAAATAGTTTCAATAAATGTGTGAAAAATGGTGAGTGTTCAAATGTGCAGGTATGGCATTCCCAGCCTGAAAACATTTGTTTGGGGAGAAAATAGCACAGTTTGCATTTACAGAAATTTGCAGTGCATTAAAGGCTGAACTGCAACACATGAAATTCAGGTATGGTGTGGCAGCCTCTGAAGTAATGTGTTGTTTTTGTCTTTGGTTTTTTTGCTGTAAAATGGTTTGGAGTGGCACTGCATTAAATAACGATTTTTCCTCCCATTGTCTTCATGATTACTGTCTCATTTCATGGTACTGAGGTAGTGGTATTTGATCTTTTTAATGTGAAATATTCATTTGCTGCATTCCAAAAAAAAAAGTTTAATATCCTGATACTCATTTGATGACTGGTGTATACCTGTGGGTAGTTGTCCAGTGTCCTCGGTATTTACCCTTCGAAGTGTCTTAACTGGTAAGAGAAGATAAATACAAATGGGGATAATTAATTACAAATGGCCTGATTTCAATGGATATGGCTTGAGCAGCATGTTCATTGTGAACAATTGTGGGTGGGTCAGGACAGTATGTTTAGTGACTGCCTTATGGGCTGGACAGTTTGGAGTTTGATTCCTGGTGGGGGTGAAATTTTTTGCATAGAGAAGGGTTTTTTGGGGCTGCTGCACAATGCTTACTGGATCTTTCCTGGAGGTAAAGCAGCTGGTGTGTTGTTAACCACCCACCCCAATCTACTGCTAAGGTTAAAGAAAAGAGCTATAATTTTACCACCAACACCTCTCAGGGTCATTAATGGCCTGTTACAGGTTGGGCTTGACCGTTTTATGTGGAAGTTGCGGTATACTGTGATAAAAGGAAGGTTCAATATAGACAAGTGAAAGGTAAGAAGGCTGCAACATATCCAGATTCCACATGCATTGTGTGGAACCCAAATTATATGCAAAGTGCTTTAGCAGATTGTCATGAGCCAGATGAATACAGGCAACATGATCAAGACTGAGTATCCTATGCAGATGTTCCAGTTGGCCTTTTGCAATATGAGCTGTACCTGTCCTCAGGGGAATGGTTGGATATCTTCATATCAGTTTTTTTTTTCCTTCCCCCCCCCTGCATTCTGGTGACAAGAGGTGAACATTTGCCTTCATATTTTATCATCCGCAATGTAATTCAGCATACCACCCACCTTCCTGGCTTCAATTTGAGTTTCGATTGTTATGTGAAGTCTAATTTTGTGAAGTTGAATGCCTTAAAATTTTGTAACTTATAAATTACTGTTCACTGTTGTGTAGATAAGGCATGGTTACATCATGCTGCACACAGCATAATCCGTTGGGGCAATCTTCTCGATGCAAGCATTATAGATTGTACTAATCATTCACTGTAGGAAAAGACGGCAATTTTTGTACTGTTAAGATTCACAGAGCTGTATCAAACTTCGGCTGTGAAATTTGGAGTACTGGTATGTTGGCCTGTGAAGTGGATGCTTATCACAAAGAATATCAGAATACATCCATATGCAATCATAATTGGCTGATATTTAACGATTTTTCGATGGCGTGGATTATGCGGTGTTCAGTGGTATCATTTGTGAAGGAAAAAATTTGAAAGAATATAAAAGGAAGCAGCCATTGCATATTTTTTGGTCCCATGGACACAGTTGGCTGATCCAAATAAGGAAAACCATGAAGTTAATTATATTTTTACCCACTCCTGCATATGCTCATAGCAGGCGTGGAAACGTAGAGCTTGTTAGTCGCTACATATGTTTTTGTATTAGACTACAAAGCCAAGTTAGCACATTTAAGTAACTTCGTAGAATTTACGTAAGATACGCAGTGCACTTATTCTCTCAACACAACACAGGTTTTATTTAAAATCAAGTTATGCCATTACTTGAAAGATTTGCAAACAAAAAATGATTCTACACTACATTATATCTCTGATTGTTTCTAATTCAATGGATTAATCTTAAATAAGGGAAAAAACAAATATGGTAAAATATTGCACTAATCAGCAACAATGTCCCACTGATAATTACTTAATCAATGAGGTTACAAATATCAGATTCTTGGGGTTAGAATTAGACAATAATATGAATTGGAAAAATCATGTTGCTAAAATTCTACCAAAATGAGTAGGGCCTGTTATGCTGTCAGAGCCATGTACTCCTTTAGCAGCTTGAACACGCTTAAGATGATTTATTTCGCTTACTTTCATTTGGTAATAAATGATGGAATCATCTGGGGAAATTCCTCAGAGAGCTATAAAATATTTTTGGCTCAAAAGAAAATAGTAAGAATTATGACCGGTTCTAGGCCCAAAACTTCCTGCAAACAACTATTTCAGTCATTGGGAATATTGACTATAACTTCTCAATATGTCCTATCTTTAATGAAATTCTTATTACAAAACCAGAAACGTTTACATCCAATACTGAGATTCATAATATTAACATGAGAAATAAATTAAAATTGCATAAACCTATAAGTAATCTTACATTATATCAAAAGGGAGTGTATTATATGAGCATTAAGATCTTTAATAAGCTACCTAATTGCATTGGAAATTTAGTAGAAAATAAAAGGTCTTTTTCTATCAACTTTAAGACAGTATTTAGTAAGCAAATCTCTTTACTCTTTAGAAGAAATTTTTGGCGATTAATATTCTTATAGGAGTTCAGTTTGGCCCTCTCAAGATCAAGATAAGGATATTATGAGTATAATATTTTATACTATTGTTCTTATTAATGATCGATTATTGTTAATATGTTTCATATCCGAATGTCCTTTGAGGGATTTCATGGATTGATGAAATGTATGTATGCTAAATGTTTCGGCCCTTCTCAGGCCGTTATTAGGCATGTCAATACAACAATCTTATAAAGGAGGATATGGCAAGATAAAATCTAAGGGGTCCCTTGTTTTCTTATAATGCCAAAATATAGAATAAAAAACATCTAAAATATAAAACATGAAACCTAAATAACTCTTTAAAATGTATGTATAAGGATTATTATTAACTTTAGGCCCTCGTCTGTTATTGTGAGAGTTCGTAGCTTAATTCTTCTATGCTCTGTGTATTATACTCGACGCGGCTTATCTTTTTGATTTTCCTCTCTCTGAATACATGTTTGGGAATTGTGGGCCACGCTGTACTTTAAGATGGTGGTGGAGCGATGTTTATCTGCGGCGATTTGTGGTGTGATATATTAATACACGGAGAATTCTGTGCACAACACCAGTATATATTATTGATGATATTTCGAGCCTGAATGTTATCATCGTTCACGGTTTTGAATCCAGCGGTCCATGTGTCCCAGAAGAAAGTGAGTTTTGTTGGTATCTTCCTGTTGTTTCAAATATTTGAAACCAAAACAAACACAATGTAAAGAAGGACAAACTAAGAACAATGCCGCAGGAATATGACTGTGTATTACGAAGACATATAGTATATTTACGCTGATCCGTATTTTATGTATTATACAGATGCTATTGCATTGCGCTTGCTTTTAAGTTAACATTCTGCCGACATTATACATCATCTGTGCTGCCTACAGATCTTACGAGATAGGGCAGAACGATGTATCGAACTGAATTACGAATTTTCAGTAGAAGAGCAATGTCGGCATTAAGCAGTAGGTGATAAACGTGGTTGGAAGAGGAATGGATCTCTACAAGAAGTTAGCTGGGCTTCAGCTAATTTTTATAATTGTAAGTATGATACAGAAGAATAACTATGCGTTATGTGCAGTACCGCAAACCGTATTACTCATGTACCCACGAATTGTGAAGTTTAACCACTCTGACAGCTCAACGACGTATTACACATGTCACATCACTTGAATACATTGTGGCTGAACTGCCACTTTCCTGCTTTTTAAAATGATGCGTGTGGATACGATGGAATCTGGTATTTTGTTGTACGTCAGTCATTAAAAATACCCTGTTAGGCGTGTGCTTATTCATGAAAGCGGTTGTGATGATGACTTGATGATTTTTTTAGTATTAGTTTGTTTAGAGATGTGATGGGCAATAAAAAAGCAGTAGTAATGAAAAACGGCGAGAAAAATTGTTGACAGACCAGCTTCATAAATGTGTTCAGTGGGCCCGGAAAGGTAACTTGCAGATTTAGTACAAAATAACATTTTTGAGATAAGAAGTCTCCACCATGTGTCACTAGTTTCATATAGAGCTGGAAGAATTAGTGTTTTACTTCTGCTGTATTTGATCAGCAGTTGATCAGTTACATCACATTTTGTTACTCATACCATGCATAGTCTTACAATCAAAACACCAGCAAATGCATCTAATAATATACAATTCAATTCATGAGAAGCATCGAACTCCCACAGTGTGTTGGACTTGTACTTCTTTGTTCTTGAAGACTGTGTGAGGATGGCACACAGGTGTCAAAACATGTAGAATTTGTTACTTGTCATGAACTGTGTTTTATTAGATGAAAAAAAATTAACATTGTTATGTTAATGTTATTCATATGCGTAAATTTGCTGTCTGTATTCGTTTGCTACAATTGCTCATTGTCTGTACTTGACTTGTTTCTTTGTTAACTATAGCCATATCTTTCTATGCTTTTGTCATTACACAGTGGTTTTTATCCTGTCTGTATTAAACATCATTCATGTACTTGACTTGGAATCAGTTTGTTTGATTCCAAACATTTATACAATTATAATTTTACATTATGTATTACTCTGGACATGTTCTGTATCCTACTTATTGTTATTGTGGATTTAAGGAACATAAATAAAATAAAAATATATCATATCATATCATTTGTTGTGTGATGTATTGACTGTTATATCAGAATTCATGGTGGTGGTCCTCATTAGTTCCATCTACATATGGAGTTTGCCTTGAAAGAAGAGTATGGGTAACACTGTTGCATGAAGTTGACAAGGGTCCTTGATAATTACTGCAGTTAGTTTTGTTGTCCTTTATACAATATCAGCCATTCTAAACTTGTGGGAATTATGTCTTATTTCAAGGAATAAGTACATTTGTGGATCTAAAAAATGTAAGGTTTTATTTCCATGTAGATCAGTTGTGCTTGTTGAACAGTACTTTATGATGTCCTTTTGAAGTTTTCACTAACAGTACTAAACTGTGGTGACTGCAGTATCAATGTACGTAGATCAGCTACTGAACTGCACTTCAACATAAAATTTAAGTTGTTAGTTAATACATAATGTTATTAAAAAGAAAAGATGTTTTGTTGTCTTCTTCCAAATTATTTTATGTAACAGTCCTGTATCATGTGATTTACGACCATCATTTTGTTGTCTGGTCTTTGCCACAGTCTGTTAAAACCCATATGCTTTTATAGTTGGTTTTACTGTTGTTTTGAGGTGAAAAGGACAAGGAAGAAAACCTAGTGTGTTGGGGGCTCTTGGTAGAGCTGTTCAGATAATGTGATAAATCAGCGTGCTACATATCATTAAAGGTTTAAATATTTCATCTCTTGTATTAATTGTCATCTTTCATTGTTATTGCAGGTTCTTGTTTGTGGAATACAGGACTTTCAAGCCAAACAGAATGCCCAGAAAGCGACTGTAGAAGAGTTGACAGACATAAAGGATTTCAAGAAGATCCTGCGTACCAAAAATAATGTTTTGGTTTGTTATATCAGTTCCCAGAAACAGGCATCACATATAGTCAAAATATTCAAGGAAGCTGCTGAAGTTGTAAAGGGCCAGGGCACAATGCTGCTTGTAGACTGCTCAGGGTGAGTGAAGGCTTGTCCTGCAGGTTCTGTGTGTGTTGAGGCTGAACCGGAGCCTTTTGTGTTAGGTAAGGCATGTTGTGAGGATGTGCTGTGGGGTAAGGTTTATCCAAAGGCTGTTGTGTGTTTAATACTTATCCAGAAGATATTCTTTAAGTTAAAGTTTATCCCAAAGATTGCTGTGGGTTAAGGCTTATTCCAAGGACATTTTTTAGGTTGAGGTTTATTCTGAAGATGTGTGAGGTAAGGCTTATTTTGAGTATATTTTGTCACTAAACTGTAACAACACCTGACAGTTGCCTTGCCTTTTTATTTAGTGGTTTTTATTGGTTAGTTTCTAGTAGCTGAGTAACTGTTAAATGTGTTGATTTCCTGTGGTGAAGAGTTGTTAGTTGCTTGCCCAACCCCACAGCTGGAAGACCACCCTTTGTCAGCTGTCCATGATTGTTTATTCAGTATATTTAAAGATACTCTTCCTAGCTGGGACTGTTTCCTTCATCCAGAACATGGTGAATTGCCATGATGTGGTGACAGGGACCTACTTAGTATGGTTTCTCACCTAAACCTTATTTTCATTGCAGTTCTCCCCCACATTCCCTGCCCATCTCATCCTCTGTTATTATATCAACTTATGTTTGGTGTGGAGTACAAGTCACGCAGCTCTTCATTATGCAGTGAATGTCACATTATGGACATTTACAGTCTTTGGCACTTCTTCAGGTAGTTAGTACAACAGATAGCAGGAGTTTCTGTGGAGAGTACTGAAAAGAATAGAAAATAGAAAACGTGGGGAAAGCTTGAATGTGTTCAGTCATTGTACAAGGTTATTTTTATCTCTATCAGGGAGGCAAAAAAGATGTGCAAAAAACTGAAAGTGTCTCCAGAGCCGTTTATGCTGAAGCATTATAAAGATGGCGATTTCCACAAAGACTATGACCGTTTAGAGACGATGCAGTCGATGGTGAATTTCATGCGGGACCCTTCAGGGGATATACCGTGGGAGGAAGACAACATGGCTGTGGATGTCGTCCACATATCAGATGCCTTGGTAAGCTTGTAATAGAGACAGTTTCTGGGTACGGTGTGTCATAGGTAAGGTATTGAAATTTATATAGTGAGATGAAAATTGGAAAGGGTATGTAGTCAAACACAACTATGTCAATTAAGGTGTATTTAATGGCTATACTAGACAACTACATGTTTCGGCCTTTACTAGCCATATTCAGGTTGTCTTCCAGAGAACTTAAGTGAGGTCCTACTATATACATTGAGCGCGCGCGTGGTGCAGAGATCTCTACATACGGGCCTTATTGCGTAATGAAATTTCTGTATGTAATTACATTACGCAATAAGGCCCAAATGTAGAGATCTCTGCACCATGTGTGCACTCAATGTATATAGTAGGACCTTAAGTTAAGTTCTCTGGAAGACAACCTGAAGATGGCCAGTAAAGGCCGAAACATGTAGTTGTCTAGTATAGGCATTAAATACACCTTAATTGACATAGTTGTGTTTAACTGCATACCCTTTCCAATTTTCACACATACAACAGGGATGACACACTTCCTTGATAGTGAGATGAAGTTCTCCAAAGAATGTGCAATGTGTACACGTAAATTTTGTCTATGGAACTGGCCTTCCTGACTTTTTTATTCCAGGTGAATACAGGAGTATTATTCAATTTTATGACAGTGCACATTCTGGTGGACAAGTAGCAAGTTTTTGGAGATTTATGTTGCCTCCACTTCTAGTTTAAAAATTAAAATAGTGTATTCATTCAAACCATTGATACCCATTCACAGTACTACAGCCTGGCTAGATTATCACCAACCTATCATTCTCTTCAATGAACACCTCAAATCTCATACAGTGGGATTAGTTAATATGTGCATTATGTTATACAGAACTTGGCTAAATTCCTACGAAAGGAGGTTCGGCCCATTCTAGTGCTCTTCTATGCCCCCTGGTGTGGCTTCTGTAAGCAGCTGAAACCCGAGTATGCAGCCGCTGCCTCTGAACTGAAAGGTCATTCCATTATGGCAGCCATTGATGTGAACAGACCGGAGAATGCTATCATCAGACAGCAGTATAACATTACAGGATTCCCAACGATGCTTTACTTTGAGTAAGTTTCATACCTACCAGGTGCGTTTCCATAATTGTTACTTATTTCACAATGGGAGTATACATATTCTTGTGCATGCATTACTGCTGCTGTGGTGGTGCATTCTGTGGTGTCACATTGTTGTAGTGGCATGTGGCAGTGAAGAGGTTAAGGTGGTTTGGCTTCAGAGTAAGACATTTTATACTTAAAACTGATAGGGGCCTTGAATATTCAGGTCTCTTGGATGTGATGCGGTGTTGTTGGCCGAGTAGTTACTGATGTTCTGAAGGATTGTAGAGCATTTGTATTCAGGGCCAGGCATTACAGTTTTACTTGGACTGCCTGACCCTGAAGGTGAAGGCACTACAGTCCTTCGGAATATCAGGAACTGGTTGCCCAGCAACACAACTTCATATCCAAAAAGACTTAATCCTTGAAATGCTGCTGTAAAAGCTTCAGATGTTACATGGTATGGACTTTACTGGTTGTTACATACTTCTTGTGGTACTTAAACACGACAAGATCGGGACTGAATGTATAACGTAAACTTAAGGTGCGTTTGTTTAGGCATTGTTGTAGAAAAGCAATACGTATTACATATTTTGAGTGTGCATCTGTAGCCTCACTTATCCAGCATTCAGTGCTCGTGCCCAATATTATATTTTCATCTGCGGCCTGTCTGGCTGTGCAGTATTTTTCCACATTGTCCCATAAAACAGCATGATTTTCAGAAAAAGGGTACTTAATGTAGAATGTGTGTTCTGATTTTCTGTACAACTTTTGTTGAAAACGTTTCTCATTTTAAGAAGAATTCAGGAAAATGTTATAAATGTATGTAGCATGTAAAGTACCGTCATTCTTGTCAGATTTTAATGAAACTTGAATTTTCTGGATATATTTTTGAAAAATACTCAAATATCAAATTTCATGAAGAAATGTCAAGTTGGAGCAGAGTTGTTCCATGCAGACAGACAGACAGACAGGTGGACAGACATGACATGGCTAATAGTTGCTTCACACGATTTTGTGAAATTGCCTAAAAAGGTCTGCAAATCTCTGAAACTCCCATGGCAATGTAGTGTCTCCTGCTGTAACACACAACTTGCGTACTAATTGAAACTGTAGTGTCAGCCAGCTGTCATGTTACACTTTTAAATTCACTGAGGTAATACTTAAATGTAATTTAATAATTTTCCAAAATAATTTTCCAACCAGATGCGACTTATTCAGTGTATTACATTTCTGTAGGCAGCTCTACATGTTTCGGGTGTTGACACTCATCATCAGGAGCTGGTACAGCTGTAATTACAGCTTCTGGTATTGATTAACTGCAATGAGTAAAATACACTGCTATTAATACTGATGTATAATTTAAAATTCTAGTTTGGTCATATTGAATGTTACTAGCCTTGACGAATATGATATATAAAA
>Ga0136643_10003855_pt1 | contig 20413 bp, 14 predicted proteins | sample TergutLab28metaG_FD_96883 | JGI IMG/M metagenome (GOLD analysis project Ga0136643, IMG submission 96883) | Labiotermes labralis P1 segment gut microbial communities from Petit-Saut dam, French Guiana - Lab288 P1 (version 3) (version 3) | ecosystem: Host-associated > Arthropoda: Insects >...
GTCATAAAAAGGGAGATAAGCCAGGCCGTTGCGCTAGCCCTGGGAAGGTAATGCAGATAACACAGACACAGTCAGTTGAGGTCCTGCACTCCAAACTGCCGGGTGTGCCAGCAGAGACAAGATGGTGTATTGGTGCTGTTTATTAAATATATTTGGTTCTCAATTATTTGATCATTGAAGTGACATTATTTTATTCAGTGTTCAATATACTGATATAAATTCATGTACAGTTACAGCTGTACATGCACCATCTAACACCTACCACATTATATTCCCTGAGACAAGCCTTGCTCTCCACTGTACGGACTAGACAACTGATCCTCATACCACCTGTATACCAATATTAAAGAGCAAAACCTAAAGAAACTGGGCCGAGCAAGAATAAAATAATCTGGATCAGTTATAAACCCTCTCTGATTAATTTATCAAACACAGTGGTCAGACTGCTGCACTTACACTGTATCCTCTCCAATGGCAATAATCTTCCAGAATATCAAGCATCCTAGTCATTTGGCTGAAGATGAGAACTCTTGACTCCTGTTCTTGCAACCGTGGAAGCAGTTTATCCAGTATAACCATTTTACCACAGTTATATACCTAGAAAAATGCATAAATAAATAACCACATGTGTTTTATTTCACATCCATACACAGACAAGAAGTCAATCAGAATAAAATTATGATTTATGATAATTATACCTGCAGCAGAAATTTATTTAAGGTACTTAACTTAAGATTCTCTTCATTTTAACATTCAATTTCAGTTACCTTAAATAAACAAATCTCTGTGTTACACTTTTTCCACTTAGATAAAAATTTAACTCAAAATTACGCAAACATTTACTCACAAGGTGTTCATCTGTGGTGTATGGAGGGCCAGGCTCTGCCCCATCAAACAAATACGGATGATTGGAACACTTTCGCAACTGCATGAGAATGTTCTGCAATCTCATTTTCTCTATCTTGCCAGCACCATTCACAACATCAATGTCCTTCATCAGGACCTTTGTGTACCTTCATATGGAAACATAACAGAAATGTAACTCCATCAAACCTGTGACTATTTACATATGATAGTGGAAACGGACATTTCTATTGATGATTTATTAACAAAGGAATTTCAGTAATATTACTTATGAATTCAGTAATCAAACTCAACAATTTTACAATCAAATGGCCAATTAAATCATAGTAAATCTCTGACCAGGCAAGGTTCATTTATTTATATTGACTTACAGTTCCTTCATTTCAAGTAATAAAATCTGCAACATTCTTACTCACCCAAAAATAGCTTGTGTACCTGAAATAACTCTCAACAAACACATTTCTTATAACCCTTGCATCAACACTTCTGCAAATGCTCTCTTTGATTATCTACACCAGGTCTCCCTCAAATCTTGTGTGACAGTTCACTATGGCGCCTAGTTCAACAATCAATCCATCAGCTTTTAACTATATTCAACCATCCCCTGCACTGCTCATCACAAGATTTTTGTTCTTACATTTTTCATCCCTCCCACCAACAGCCACTGCAGGAACTAAGTCAGTTCAGTATCTGGTAGTTTGTAGGGTTTGTTGTGATATGAAGGTTGCAGTGCCTGCACTAGCAGTTGAGTTAAATACAGGTACTCGTGTATGGTATATTATTGTAGACTAAACGAATACTTTTCATTTTAATTTCTGTATCTTAATGCTGAATAAGGAGTTCTGATATGAGAGTTTCTGTTTCAATGCACTCTAACAATGTCTCATTTTGCATTATGATTTCCAGTGCTTTTTGTTGGCATGTCTTTTGTTTTAAAAACTTTCAAAAAAATAAAGTCATAGCATTTCAGAAGAATATACTTAATGTGTACAGACATCTTGCGGCTTATTAGACCCACTGACCCATGCATGCAGATGTGTCCCCCCACTCCCCACAAACTCAAACTTAAATACCAGAACAACAATAGTGGAAGGTTCAAGTTTCTTAGCCGTTGCAACATACATTCAAAGAAGGGGGGAGAAGGGAAAAATGGATCTAGCCCTAATTTTTGAGCTGCATCCAAGTTTGAAAGAAAATCTATCATGTCCTGACCTTCACAGTCCAACTCATCATATCTGCAATACCAATTGAGCTGACGATTTTTGCTATTAAGGTAATGGCACATATCTGGAGAAATTTTCCATTAAAGATACATGTCTGTTTCACGCAGATCCTATTTTAGATGGCTGAGTGTATTTTTCACACTTAACTAGATACACAACAAAACATGATGAACTTGTACCAAATGTCACAGTGAAACGGGAAGCACTCCTGCTTCATTGCACAAGGTTCCATGTTCATAAGTAGCAGATCCAGACTGGACATCCTAACTAAATTTTGCAAATCCAGCCCTTCAAATGAACACAAGGATAATACCAAATCTTTTCCAATTCACTGTTCACTCTTCTGCCTACCATTTCATGCTATGTAATCCAAAATAGACAGCATCACTAAATAAATATGAAGAGTTCAATGCTAAGTGTCACTCCATCAACTCATGAGTTCCAACACACATGCTCCACAGCACCAGCACACATGTGTAAACTATAAGATGGAAATTGGGCTGTTACACTTACCATTCTCTTTGCATTTTACTGAGGCCAACATAAACTTTCAATTCTTTCTTTGGTTTTAACCGCTTTTCAACTTCAGACTTCAACCGACGCAGTAAAAATGGCCGTAATACCTAAAAAAAAGCACAAACACATTCACATTCCTAACAATAGATAAATTATATGATTAGACAGGTCACTATTTTAAATGTGAACTTTGTGAAGGATTCTAAGGTCACAGAAAGAAGTCGCATAAATTGACCACGTCTCTATCTCCTCCAGGCCGTTACGCTTCCCTCCAGCAAGCTTCTCTATATTCCCTTCCAGTCTCTTAGTCACTTGGCTCACAAGAATGTTGGTAATAAGAACTTCTGCTGGCAATGACCTCTTTGAGCTGGCCAATACAGGTAAGTGGAACTTGAGGGAAATATGATAAGCAACCAAGGGGAAGCCTCAAGAACCATCAATTCCACCATTAGTGGAATTTCCAGCTTCAATACAGTACAAACAAAACAAAAACAAGAAGCCCACACTTTGAAGGATCAAAAGTTCACTCATTTATGATTAATACTGCCAACATAACATAAAATTTTAAGTACTATATTTACCTCAATATCAGACAACCCACTTCCAAAAGCCTCAAGTTTCAGGAAAACACCAGTACAGAACATCTTAACTTTGGGCACAGCTATGAGGTAATACCTTCATTTATCAGGTAATAAACTGGGAAAATTTCCCACCTTACGGTGCTATAAAATACTATATATGTTAAGTCTTAGTTTTCAGTGATTCTGACATGTTCTTGAATACAAGACTGTTTTTACAAGTACAAATGGTAGATGAAGACCCCCCTTCAAGTGGAATTATTCTGTAAGAACCAATTTTACCTGCTCATATTTTGCTGTTTTTAATTTTTTTCAGCTCACCTGTCCATTTACAGAATGAGTACTGCACCTCAATTTGATATAACTGTGTTCAAAGCTGACACAGAAATTTCTGTTCTTTAAGGATTTTTTACAAGCTACATTTGAAGTAGCATCCACCTTGTTTACATACATTGTTCAGCTATTCTTGAATTGAGAGAGGATTGCATCTCATGCTGATTTACCCCGTAAGTGATTGCTCTGCATTCAGTGCAGAATTGAGTACTCATGGAGTAGAGAAGGGTATCAAAACCATGGGTCTTCATCATAAACAGGAGATATCTAATACTGCAAGATGTTTGGAGACAGCTTTTTACGCTCGAACAATAAATGTTTTAATAAGTTCCTTGTACTTTAATTTTAATCTGAATAATTTTAGCAATATTATATATCATCTGTTGTAAAAAGCTGATGTTTATATGTTTACCATTTGCCAACATAAGACACAAACGATGGTTACAATAGGAAGATGAAACATGTAAAAGAATGAAAACTAGCTCTGTGCAGTAGTTGGAAATAGAACTTGTAAGTGGAAAACAACAGCACGGAATATGTATAACAATAAATATATGCTAATTACATGTTAAATAATTAACTGCTATTCAGGATGAGAACTGTACACACATAACAAATGTAAACACAAAATGTATATAAATTTTGCACACAGAATACTTAAATTATTGTACCAAGAAACAACAGTTACACGGTCACAACGCACTCTAATAAGCCCACACCTTTTTGCCATGTAGTGTCCATGCATCATGTTCTGGATCTGAATACCATGACTAGTTGTTAATACTAATGTAAAAATGGTTGAAAGACACCCATTACCATGCTGAGCCTCTAAGGCCTTTTAAATATAAGTGGTCTCGAATTAAGAGGCTTGCCAAACATGGTCCATTTGGCTACCAATATCAAGATGACACACACCACGAGTAAGCTGTGTACACAGTGCAATCCACAAGTTTTAGGACTGACTTTTTATAAATAACAGAATTAGAGTGAGCTATCGGCAAACCCACTAAGTACTATCACCCAACATCTGTTCACGCACCAAGTCTCGTTTATCTTCAGCAATGTACGAGTTACAACTTGTCTTGTAGATTCAGTTTTCTTTATACATCACAGATGGCAGAAATGGACAGAGTTGCCATAAAATTTTGTTTCAAAGCCGGTCTATCTGCGACAGAAACACTAGTATTGGTGCAAAAGGCTTATGGGAATTAGGCTATGTACTGATCACACATTTCTAGGTGGTATTCTTGATTCTGTGGATTCTGAAATCCTGATGAGAAACGGTAGGGACACATGTTGAAAACATGCTCCATCTACTCAAAATGGACAGCTCCAGCAGATAAGAGAACAGCTTATTTGTCCACTTCAATGTATGTGATTTATCAAACAATTCTTTGCCATTTGGTTGCCTATGTGCCGGTTGTAGCTGAACAATGGTTGGCTTGATGTCTCTGTCATGTTCGTCTGTGAAGCTCTGATCTACTGGTGGTTGGCTCATGTTGGTCAGTATGCATATTTCCCTCTTGTTCTTCCACTACACTGCAGTCAAATCTCCCCTAATACTGCCTCATATGTAAGCCCATTTCATTCTATACCTATTGCTGTGTATACAGTACTAGACTCCTGATGATGGACAGTAAACCTGTGCAAAACATGTAGAGTTCTATACCAAAATAAATTTGAGAAACAGTGCATCTCATTGCTTTTTATTATAAGAGTTTATATTTATCTACTAGCCAGATAATCAAATACAGTATGAGAAGAAAAGAAACTGTCCGCAAACAACTTATGTCCAACTCCTTCTAATCTCCTGGTAAGATGTCTCATGGTTGCACGTGTTGCTGTTATTTTGCAGTTGCAGTGTGAATCTTTACCGAGATAAACCTCATTTTGCGTGTGCAATGTGCAGCCTGTCATGTCACAAAGCTTGTGTGGTCAAAATGCTTATTCACTTAGGTACACATATTCTGAAAGTATATGGCCTTTCAACTACACAATAACTTAATCCACTACCAGATGTATCAAGCAGATGCAAAGCAGCAAAATATAAGAAGCAATGTATGTAAGCATCAATCACATTTCATGGTGTTGCTGTAGCAGTGTGTGTGGAATTGTTCAAGTCTAGACCAGTACTCCAGACTGTATCGAATGTCACGTGCTTCTTGGGTGGGAAATAGTTTTAAGTGGGAAACATATTAAAAAAGCAATGTCTACCAGACATATACTTAATATAAGAATTTGTTTCATAATTCATCAACTAAAATATGCGGTCACCTTATAATCACGCATGACATTATACCCGTTCTGCACAACTCTTTTTCCAAAAACTGAAAGAATGTGAAGAAGGGTCATCCTGTATGCTGGACTGGTCTTTTCACATGCAGTGTTGTCTTGTACCTGTGTAACTACAGTATGTTCATCATGTAAGAAACTTTGGTACTAAATTAGTCTTAAGCAGTGTTACTTTAAATGGGTTCTACTGTACCATCAGTACTACTAACATGCTCAATGCTCAACATTAATCTGAACACCACTTACTGCATGAAGCCTTTCCACTAAGGTAGCATCTCCCAGGAAACTATTGGTGTTGAACCATGCATCAAAGTCCTGTTAAGAAAGAAATGCAATGCAAAAATGTACAAAAACAATATATTATAACTCCTTAAAGTTTCACTAATAATGATAACCAGATATATGAATACTCAGTACAAACAATAACCAGTCTTTTTTCCACCTTTACACTTAACACAATGTATCACACAAATGTTCAAAAGTAAAACTCATATGTAATATACATGGCCATTATTTTAAATGACCCACTCATCACTTCTCATTAGGTTACTCACGTTAATGCACCAAATCCACTCACTGGCCTGTTCCCATGCTGTTTATCAGGGAGGTTTTGCAATCCCTGAGACTCACCTCCCATTGCTGTGTGGGATTCTATTTTATACATGTGCCCACACAGTGGCTACAAGCACAGTCATAGGTGTTGACAAAAATTTCTGAATGCACCAGTTCAACACAGGAAAAAAATTCAGCAATATATGTATGGGTTTTGAGCAACAGATTTAATTTTGGACAGTAAAAGAACATGCACAGGACACGTAAAGAGGAAAAACTGAATGAAATTAGTGCTTGGTTGGAGATAATACCAAGAAAATCTTTGGTGTGATTTATACAGCAAAGCAGTGTGTAGGCATCATCAACATAAAATGCAAAAAGACTGTAGCATATGCATCAGTGTAAGACAGCTGTGGTTCCCGAACTCTATGACACAGGTTGTGAAGCCAAACTGAATTTTGTGAACTGGTACCTTCAGGTGGTGTATGCTCAAGATACTGATCCCATGTTCTTTCTCTTAGTAATGAAGCTTGGTTTCACCTCAGTGGATAGACATGTGAGCTCTACTGATAACAAGTATTGGTCTGCGTACAATCCAACATTAATCTGTCAAGTACTGTTAAAGAAAGTTATGACTGGTGTATGGTGTGCTGTAAGTGAATATTGGGCCCATTATTTTTTTCTAAGGCCATAAATTCACACCGATATGTAACACAAATTTGGACACCACATTATGAACACCTGTCTAATTAGAAGACAGCATATGCCTTGTTCACAATTCAACATCTCACACCACAATTTCCCCCTACCCTCATCAAAATATGGTAAAAAAAAAAACCTAATACTAACTCCAATGCATTAAACTACAACATGTGAACCGCCATTCACAGCAAACCAAATAGCAACAACTACCTTCCTTCTTACCAGCATGAAAAATAATCTGCATGGAGTGATGTATGCAGCAATTGGAAAAGTCCCTGTGTATGGTAGGTGAGAAATTCACTTACCATACCTCCGAGTTAAAATAAACTTCAATTTACAATAAATGAAGGATTTCTATTAAAATTACTTCTGATATTAACAGAACCATATTAAGAGTGTTCCCTGCCACCACAGTATGGTATGCAGCCTGAGAATGTAGACAGAGGAGTGTTTTAAGAGTTAGTTAATGATGTTGTCAGTTGCTAAGATTATATTCCACGAAGGAATGAGTATGGAGAAGTGGTGAAATCATAAGTACTGGGAAAAATCAAAGTACTCAGAGAAACACCTGTACCAGTACATCTCAGACCACAAATGTGGTTAGAGTTAGATCATTCAGGTTCTCATGGTGGTAACTATGAAGAATACCATCTTCTAGGGCAAGGATCACCAACATGTAGCCCTCGGTCAACCGAATAATTCCAGTAATACAGCTTAAGAAATATAATATAGTAGGTCTACAAAACATAATATGACAACATTATTTGCAGAGAATATATTCAGAAACTGTAACTCATCACTTTTAAGACAGTACAGAGTAAACCAATCATGCTTTGTGTTTAACCGAGTTTTGTATGGCCCACTACCTTTAGCATTTAGCTTAACTTATTGTATGTAAATATGGATTTCCAGGTAATTCAATCTCCTCCCCCCTTCCTTTTGATATAAGTATACACACATGCAGCCCTCAGGTGATTCCTGAACAAATTATGTGACCCTCCCATGGATTGAAGTTGGCCAGCCCTGTTCTAGGGTATGACACCCAGTAAGCTTCATTACAACCTGGAGGCAGCAGGGTCCTCCAAAATGTAAGTAAATTCAGGGTGGTGCTGCACACAAAGCAGTACAGGAGGAAAATGCTGTACAGTAAATCCCCGAGTTACTGTTTCCAAGTTTCCGTGCTTACCAAATATCAAGTAAGTCCAGAAATACTTGAATAGGATAAATTTTGTACACAACATTCATTTTAATAGGACATTCAAGCCAAAAAAAGTAGCACAGAAGTATAAAAATTGTACGGAAAGTAATTTCAATCTACAACACAAAATATAACAAATGTATGCACAATAAGAATGTACTATAGCAAATCATCTGTATTACAGTGTACATAAATCCTGTACATCCAGCACTAATGACCAGAAGTTAACTGATCTTTACTATTTAAAAAAAAACTCATATATTTGTGAGACTAAAGATCTGTATAACATGTTACTGGGGACTTACTGTATATTGACAATTCTTTGATATGCCTACATTTTGCCAAAACTCACATCTGATGAGGTGAAGACCTCTGGTAACAGGAAATTCAGTAGAGACCACAGTTCATGCAGGTTATTCTGCAGAGGAGTTCCTGTCAGCAGGAGACGGTTTGTTGTTTTGAATTCACGGACAATTTCAGAGAGTTTTGACTTCTCATTCTTTATGCGGTGAGCCTCATCAATAACCATGTAGCGCCAGTTGAACTTCTTGAATACTCCTTTCTCCTTTATCACCATTTCATATGAAGTGACACACACATCCCATTCACCAGGCATCAGTGTTTCCCTTATGAAAATATTCTGGTGAAGAAAAAACAAGCATTTTGGACACATTATTTCAGGAAATTGCAAGGACAATTTCAGTAAACAAAAATAAAGATTAATTGGTTGTATCCCTGTGAATAACTGGCACACAAAAACAGCAAATATTTAATCAACAACAATCACAACATTTTAATCTTAATAAACATTAAAAACTGTACTTACTATTGCTTGATGCTAGGTAATTCCTTGGACATCAACAGATCATAAGAAATGTGTTAAGTTATAAAAAAAAGCTTCCTAGCACATGAAAGCAAGCAACAAAATGTTGAAATTGATGGTTCTGTCTGAAGCAAAAGCCAGGGGACATATGTGAAATATGTTGGATTTCCTTCGCCTGTGCTAGAGTCAGCATTGCAAATTCCTAATGTTAACCTTCTTTGTTAAAAAAAAACAATTCTTTGAGAAGCAATTAATAAAAACAAAGGATGCTGTCATCCGTGTTGAATCATAAGCTTTTTAAAAATGTTTATTTTGAAAAGGTCCATTTGGTATTTCAGGAGATCATGATGTTGCAAACAAACCTACTGTATGAACCTTTAAAAACCAATGCAAAAAACTGGGTTCAGCAGCACTGAGTTCTTGCCGGGGGTATTTAATACGTAACACAAGCTTCATAAAAAACATGAAGAATACTTTTTTGAATGAAAAGTAATAAGTCAATGCATTAAACAGCAGTTTGTGGAAAATAAAAAAGAGATTGTATAGCATGCCTTTAAAAATGCTGTAAATATCCTTAAAGCCTAAATACACAAAATAAAAGACTAGAAATTTGTAGATATCTCCTTACTTTCATTTACATTTTGTTTCCAGGCTTCAAGTTTCTGTATTCATGTTGCATGTGAAGAAGTTTCACAGTCGCTTCATTGTGTTATAATTCGCAAAGCAGGTTTTATGGACACATAAGGCCATAACACAATTAAGATATATCACATGTACTTTTCATGTCACACCTCTCATAGAGCATGCACGACTGCACAACTATGAAGGACCAGGCAAGTGCTTTCTGAAAGAGGTATCTGGTCTTCCGACATTAACAGCAGTGGGTGGTCTCTGTAAGTCTCAACAGCTGCCATTCTTTTCCAGCCACCGTCAGCATGTTCCTCAGAAAGGTGGGCTACAAATGTCTGTGTGAAATATTCTTCCCACCACACGAAGCAAGAAGGATGAACTGTTCAGAATGGCCACATCTAACAGACTGAAAAACAGCTTTATCGTCCATTTCCATGTCTGACAGCTGATGAGTAGCTATAAGCCACTCTGTCTTCCTTATCCACTGATACCATGTGACAGTTACAATCCACCACATGTCTAGTTTTATTGCATTCCCATTCACTGTGGAAACTTCTTTCCTGCGGTGGATTGTGAATGTTAGTCAGCATGCAGGTATCTCTCTTGTCTAGCACTGTATTGCTGTCAAGTCAACCTTGGTCCTTACTCCAATGTCCCCCCCCAAACCAAGTTTCATTGTCTTGCATCTTAGGTCCTCTGGCATTCCCTGCTTGTTTAGTCTGACAGCTCCACAACAGTTATTTTTTTGTACAGTCATTGAAAAGCTCGGGGGAGGAAAAGAAATTGTCCATGTACAATTTCTGGCCACATCCTTCCAGCTTCCTTGTCCGTTCTGTCACTGTGGCATGAGTTGCTGTCATGTGTTATGCCATGTATTTTCTGTCCTTCGCTAAGGAAACTGTCATGTCATGTGTAACCAGTTGAGTCACAAGGTTTGTATCTTGTAATGCCAAAATGCTTGTGTTAATTGGGAATGTACTGTGTGAATACCACCCTTCCTTGAAACAACATAATCACTTCAGCAACTGCCAGATTTTCTGAAGGGCTGAAAAATTTTGAAAATGTCCTGTTTAGGATTTCAAATACATCTCATATTTTCCATAGTCTGTCATAATTTTCTCCTGTCCGATTGACTCCATTCCTGCTGTCCGTGAAATGCAAAATCCAAAGGATGTGTATATATCTGTCTTATTTTATCACACTTCTGTAGAATGGAGTGTAAATCTAGTCTATATTTGACAAGTATTATGTCAGATGGTCTCATAAGCAATGTCCCATTCGATTTTAATTGCCAGGAACACAAAAATTTCAGCCTCAGTTAAGTCACGTTGAGGAGAAGGTCTGTCATCAAGACTGTCCATGCACCAGAAATAATGGCTGTTTGTTTCCACCACATGCAGCATGATAATCCTGCAAAATAAAACATGAAAACACTAAACGGAGTACAGCCGTCATTGATGCGTGGTGCTTCACTGTCATCCTTTCCTCTGTGGCCACCAGTAAATGTCTGTATTACACTATTCTGAAGGCAAGAGGCCAGTGTCCACTGCAAACCTGGCGCCCATTGTGTCTGATTTGGCTCACTCTGAACATCATCCTCTTCCTCGAGGGTAATGACTGCATCTCTGCTCAGTGGAGCCTGAGCACTGAAGCACATTGTACACATGCTCTCTGATCATATATTTGGTTCCAGTAAAACTTCTTCACAACATTACTCATCCTCCACAGCAGCTACATTGCCTTGGGACTCATCATTATCACTGTCCATAATCAGCTCAGAGATATGATTTGGATTCAGCAAGTGAACCTTCCTGCTCACCAGTTAAAAAGCATGTCACTTCTGCATGGCTGTGCAGTGTGTACTAAAACATAAAATTTTCGTTTCATCTGTCCTTGCCCTACTGCCCACATTAACTGCATACGTTTGAAACAGCAATTTAATGTTTGTAAGCTGGTGCAAGGGCACCCTGTTTTTGGAACACAAGCTAAGTCACACAAAGTAGTTTGCGTTACAGTTTATCACCACTGCTGACATTTGCGTCAGCCTACACACAACTGTCAAAAGGCAAAAGTCTAAATGCCAGCATATATACACAAAGCAAAGAAACGGATTTTTCAGCATTTCAACATATACATTCGCATTTCTGAACACTGGTATGGCTGCCTATACATTCTGCATTCCCACATGCCATCACAGGTCATTTAAAGGTTAATACATATGTTACAGAAAACATCTCGAATCAAAAGGGAATTAAAATAAGAAGGGAGTAATTAAAATCATGAAATTTGTGTCTTTATCATTGAAACGTAACGTGCACTTAAATCCACAGGCATTAAAATAAAGTACTTTTTAAAGAATAATTTGACAAAAACTTGCAAGGATTTTGTAACAAAAAATTCTCACCCTAGCCTCTTGGTCACCTATAAGACACACTGCACGTAAAGAAGGAACCCATTTCTTGAATTCATTCATCCAGTTGGCAAGTGTGGACTTTGGAACTATCACAATATGAGGACCTGGAATGTTCCTGTAATGTTTCATGTACCTGTGGGTGAAACAACACTTGGTAAAACAATGCATACCACTTGTACAATTCATAACTCTCTACAGTTATGGCAGACATATTTTACTAATTATTTTAGGCTACTGGTTGGCAGTAAGAAGTTTTGTTTCATGCATAATATTTAGCAGGCTTTCAGTAAGCAGTATACCCAGTGTTCAGAGCACATGATTTCTTATGGATTTCACTTCTGACAGTGGCAACTTACAAAGTAAAATTTTCCATTTATGTCTTCTCACTTTGGTGTGTACGTAGTTATGCTTCCAGTACCAGACAGTGAAAAAGGTAATTCAAACTTTACATAATGAAAGTATAAAATTTTACTTTAGTAATCACAACATAAGATTCTTTTCCTTGTACATATAAGGCCATGGCTGCACTTCCTAACCATAAAAGCCTTACTAGACTGTACACACTTGCCATAGGCACTGCATAGTATGTTTCAGAAGATGGGTAACAGTTTCAGTCATTCTTTATTATCACTGTGACATGAACTTATGTTGCCAGTGAATGGCTAACACTGATTCTGTAAAGCAGAAAAGTGAACAAATTCTCAGAATAAATGAATGACAAACTATTCTCAGTGTAATTACCTATCTTATAAGTAAAAAATTGTGAGAAAAATTTAAGTTGGATTGTAAGTGAAAATGCTGGTGCTACAAGAATTTTGAGGCCTACACTATAAAGCCTGTGGAATACACTGTACAGATATGTTACATTATTTCACTTCTACCAGATCAAACTGATGTCATCATCAGTAAAGGACAGTTTAAAATATATTTAAAAATATATATAGCAAACTCTCCAACCATAATTTCTGAAGGGATTGCAGGAAAATGCAGCCACAGGAAAGTATTAAAAGTGTCAAAAGCATGAGAAAAAATGAAGAAAGAAAATTACACATTTACCACTTAGGAATACCAAAGTAAGCAACACACACAATTAGTTTCACACTCATGCAAAACCTTTTCTGGCACTTTTTATGAGGTAAAACAGAATGCCATATATGGAGACCACATCCTTCTGTCCGTGGCCTACTATCAGCAACTGAAACACCCGTCAGATTTTCATGAAATTTGGGACACAAGTTCTTTACAATAAGTTGCTGAAGAAGGTTCAGTTTCAAGAAAACTGGGGCAGTGTATGACATATACCAATTGCTGTGTGTACAGTGCTGGACTCCTGATGATAGAAAGAGAGACTGTCCAAAACATGTAGAGTTCCATTCCCCCCAAAAAATGAGAAATAAGTGCATCTCGTTGGTTTTGTTATAAGAATACAGTTCATAAATGTACAATGCATTAAAGAGTTAAATAACTGTGATCACTAAAACTTGCATAAAGGTTACAAACACTTCAATAAAGAATCACAAGTATATAAAATAAAGTTACAAATCTTACCCAAGTAATGATATTGTCTGCAGTGTTTTACCAAGACCCATCTCATCAGCAAGGATTCCATTGATGCCATTTTCATACAACGAAATCATCCAATTGAGCCCTCGCACCTGTGAAAGAACATGGGATCAATAAACACAGAGTTTCAACTATGGCTTAGGACTTCCTTGTGCATAAGGAAACATTGCACACTTACCTGGTAATCTCTCATTTCACCATTTTTAACATAATGTGGAGATTGATCAAAGCTGATAATAGTTCTCCTACTTGAATTCGTTTCTGCCAACAATTCTTCATCCTCCTCCTGTTCTGTCTTTCGATGACGATGACTGCAAAGGCACAATTTATGAATCTCAATCATTGTTTGAAATGGCAATTTGTAACTGTTCTTTATTCTGGGATGTTACACTGTATAGCTTGGAAGATAATCACTAATATCTCTGAGGAACATGCTTCCTCCATCTTCTGCAGTAACCTTCAGTCACTCACGTAAGAAGCTTAATTACTATAAGACAATTTAGCTCTGACAAAACCAATGAAATTAACATGGTTCAAACAGAATGCAGGTGAGTCAAGTTCAAAAACATTATACTATTTTCTGAAAATATATATCTCCCTGGAAGCGGTTGCTACTAAATTTGCATCAACGATGTATTTGCAATGAAGAACAAATGAATTTAAACCAAATAAACTCACATTAATTTTAAAAAGAACACACATTAAGTTATATATATATATTTTTTTTTTGGTGATAAAAGAAGTTATGTAGGTACACTAAATTCTTCGGCCTGCAAATTGATAACTTAATATATAGAATGCCTACAGCACATCTTATCCTCAAACACTGTTCAGTATGCTCATCATGAGGGCAGTCACAGCACCCACAACAAGATACAGTAAACTTTGTTGACTTCACATATTTCCAATCCACTATGTCTTATGGCAATATCTTTTGCATACATTCAACAATACAAGTATGTTCACCATCACAGAAAAAAATTACTAGGTTTATGGCAGGTGTACAGAATGGAGCCTCTTGTATGGATCATTTAGCAAATTTAATGTACTTCCTCTTAACCAGTGAACACCTACTCTGGTTACTGTGGTCAGTCACGATGGAAATATGTCATGCAGATTGAGAAAAACACAGTATACATGCACAATACAAATATCACCTCCTTGTGCCAGTGTTAACCACACTACACAGCAGGGAGATGTGTACTATGCAAGAATAATTAATGAAATGCTCTTCCATCTAACATTAGAATCTTGAACTATGACACAAAATATTTAAGTCAGAAATGAAAAATTGCCACTTTGCTTGCTCCTTCTACTCTATAGAGGAACATTTTTCAACTGTAAAGCTCACAAGTAGTGCGCCTATTATTAAGTAATTTTTGACACAAATACCGTGACATACAAACCATGCATTTCCATTACATTATATTACATTCATACTACAACACATTCTACAGCCTTGTACTGTAAGTGATTTATGAAATCGAAATAAATTAAATTCTATTCTGTAACAGTGAAATGAAAGATGAAATCTGTAATTAATGCTGTACCATATTTTGGGTAATATCACTTACTCTCCAGGATCTCCTTTTGGTTGGTCTGGATTCTTTCTTGGTCTACCAGGTTTCACCTTCAGTGGACTTGTTGGTGGTTTGTCTCGCTGATTATTTGACATAAAATGTGTAAAGATCTCTGTCTGCTTCAGAAGGTAATCAAATCGTTTGCTTCGGTCTGTTTCCTGTACACAATTGATATGGTGTGTTTTTTTAATAAATTCAAAAGCTATTTCAGAACAAATGAAAATAATACAACATTACATACTACTTCAACAAATATTGCAATGTACTTCACAGCACTCTTTTTAATGATCTATGTAACTTTAAAGATGTTCTAATTTTCAGTTTCAGTATATGTAACTCAAATCAATGTAGAGGTAATTAATACCTAATATAATTTGATAGCCTAACATGCCGTGAACATTTTCTCAGATTTAAAAGTTATTATTAACTGTGACATTCTCTTTTACAGGTACTGCAGAACTAGAGCAAAGGAGACAGAGAAGCAAGAAAAGAAACAAACCAGAGAATACCATAGTTACAGGGATAACAGTACTAGCCAAATCTTTTGAAAGGGGTTATTATAGTTAATACATAAATTGCCATAAACTGTGAAACTGTACAGCAGCAACTTCAAAATGTTTTCTACACTAAACTAATACTTATCCAAAGATACAGTGTAAAGGGGAGGGGGGATATGTACTTAAAATTAACTGTACAGAACAAAACTGGATTTCAACATGTCTAACAAGCACATAAATATGGGAGTTTGAACCTAGAATATGACCAATTTCACTTGGGGAATTCAAACACTAAGCCAAGCATGAACAATTTATCACAGCAGTTCAATATAAGCCGCTTCAGGCTCCAAACCTGTCCAATAATATAGAGGTGAGAGGTATCAGCTAATAATATGATGTGATTCAGAACTATGGATCTGCAAGGACTTGTGGATGGTACACATACTGTAATTTTAAATTCTAGAATACCAAACAGGAAGACCTTCATGACAGTGACTGCCAGCCAGTACAGATTCTTACAAAATATAATGTACAAGGACATGAAATGCAAAGCTTGAGTGAAAACCTATCCATGGCGAACATTCTTATTTGTCCAACATATACTTTGACAATTTCAGTAACTTATATAGTGGTTTTTTGTGATGTGACACCATGTAATCTTGGGCCATGCAAGTTCTCACAGTGGTACTGCTAGACATTCAAGTCACATGAGACATTACACCGTGTCACTAAGTAAGTGGTTCCCATAATTTTGAAGGAATGTAGTGTCATCTCTTTCTTGAATATTAGCAGGTTCATTAGAAACCAGATCAAGGACTTCATCCCATTATGGCAGGATTAACCCTTTGATGCCAGAATTAAATCCCCCCCCCTGGCCACTTTAGTGGCCGTTTGGGCTATTTCAAGGGCTCATGAGCAACGTATATATATATATATATATATATGTCATTCGGCGGCTAAGGGTTAAAAAATCCTGTGTGGCATATCTCCTTGATGCCAAGAATTTCATAAGTATGTACTGTAATACAGAGTCTTTTTTTTGTCATTTTAAAATCCCACTTCTACAGGCAGTTCATTAATAAACAGTTTTCTCAGTACCACTAACAAACAGTCTTAACTATTATATATCATACCATATCATAACCGATGGTGCTAAGGGTATTTAAAACCAACAACACTTAAAGGAGAAGTGTGACCAACTGCATGCAATCTTGATAAGAAGTTCATATTTTTCTACAACAGGAAGCAAGATCAAGTATTCAGTTTAAACTGCTGGGAAATAGAACGGCACCTGGCAATACAGCAATCCACGCCCCCGCTTCCCACCAATAAAAACATTTATTACTAAAATCCTCCAACTACCAGGCCCACCTACTAACTGCCACTGTATAGTTACAGTGACCATTTATGTATTTTGTCTGATGTTCAATGCAATTTTCACAGCCATATTTTCTAAACTGCTCTTTGATTATGTTGTATTACTAATCTGACTTTAATCTGGGTTTAATTAGAGAAAATTATCATACAGTAGCAGGTGTGTAAGAAGAAGGAAGCCTGAAGACAGGGACCAATCCTGTTCCTGACATGTAATGTATTATACTTCACAATGTATGATGGAAAAGGTTCGTGAAATCAAGGAGTTCAAATGTTATACACAACTGATTACATACACAGTGTGGTCCGAAAGTTTTAGGACTGATTTTTTTCCCCATACCTTCTTTTTTATTCAAAATAAGCTCCACTGGCATATATAAAGGCTTTTGTGCAGTCACATAGTTTCTGAAAAGCTGCTGAAAATTTCTCTTTTTGGACCTTCTTTACTTCACCAGTTATGGCTTCTTGGATCTCAAAAACATCTGCAAAGTGGAGCCCTTTTAACTTCATTTTCAACTTGGGGGGAGGGGGAGTCTGGTGAAGGTAAATCTGGGGAGTTGGGGGTGATAAAGGGCTGTAACATTTTTTTGGGGTCAAAAATTGGTAAACACTTGCAGTTTTGTGGGCAGGCGCATTATCGTGCAACAAGAAAAAATCTCAAGAGCAGAACACAGCTGGATGAACCCAGCGAATGCGCTTCAGGAGACGATCCATTACTCCATTACAAAATTCTGCATTTATTGTTTTTCTCTCTGGTGTGAATTCTTTGTACACTATGCCTTGAGAGTTGAAAAAATTATCAACATTGTCTTGATGCAGGACCTTTGGAATTTCAGTTTCTTTGGGCAAGGGGATGTCTCACCAACTCATTCAGACATCTGTCACTTTGGTTCGGGGTCATAGGCAAAACACCAGGTCTCATCTCCCGTAATAATTTTGTTAAAAAAATGTTTGTTTGCATCGGCCATTGCAATAATGTCTTGGCAAGATGTGACTTGATCTTCCCTTTGCTCAGGTGTCAAGGAGTGTGGAACAAAATGTGCACACAACTTTCTCTTTCCCAAATCCCCTTTCAGAATCCAAAGAACTACGGTCTTGGGGATGTTCCAAGATTCTGCTATCATTCTTGATGAAATTCGACTGTTATTTTTGACCAAATCAGCAGCAGCAATGTTTACCTAGTTCGAGTTGATTTTGGATGGCCACCTCTCTCATCAATTTCTACCAGCTCCCTTCTGTTTCAAAATCAGGAATGCCACCTAAAAATGTTTGATCGGTTTACAGCCTCATTCCCATAAGCCTTTTGCACAAAAACTAGTGTTTCTATCGCAGACAGACTGGCATTGAAACAGAATTTTATGGCAACTCTCTGTTCATTTCTGCCATCCAGGACGTATAAAGAAAACTGACTTTACAAGACAAGTTATAATTTACACACTGTCAAAGATAAACAAAAAAAAAAACTCAGTCCGTGAACGGATGTTGGTTGATTGCACTTAGTGGGTTGGCCAATAGATCGCTGTAGTTCTGTTATTTAAAAAGAAAAAAAATCAGTCCTAAAACTCATGGATCACACTCTATATATAATGGTAATGTAGCTTGGTGTTCAGTAGATTGAAATTTTCCGTGTGTATGACGATGGATGTCATAGTGATTATGAGAGTATTCCAATGTTGTTATTCATGTATGGTATGTTCGTTATGGCAGGCTCTATGCACTAGTCAGCTTAATTTTGTTTTCTGATGTTGGGTAAGAAATGTTAATATAAGAATTTTCATTTCAGTATATTTCTTGGAAATTTTAGTCCTGCATTTTGATTTGATATGTTTTTGGAATGCTATTGATAAAAAAAAGTTTTGCAACAACAGCATAATTTTACAAGAAGATCCTCAATGTGCATGAATACCTTGTGGTTTATAGACACACACACACACACACACAATATCTACAACAGCAATAGTGGAAGGTCTGGCTCCTAACGTTTTAAGCTGGCAACTAGATTTCAAAATATTTGTCACATTCTGTATTACTGCATCTTGGCCTACTTGTCGGAGCAAAAGGAAGGCAGTAACTTTGAATTTTAGGAAACTATTTACCCAACCACAAGCTGTAACATCCCCAATGACTTGAATCTTCATCAGCATATTTATGATAAGCTAAAGAATACAATGTGACACATTGTACCTTGAATACTTTATATTACCCTGTGATTTGCAAGACCTAATTTTGCCCCCCACATGAGAAAAAGATGCTCTCATGGGATATGAATATCACGTCAGAAATCAAGATGAAGTTGGATATGACTGGTCAAAACAACAACCAAACAAGTTTCACAAGGACAACATTCACAGACTGATACCATGATGGGATGCATGCCTTGAAAAGGTTTCTAAGGAACCAGCCAATGTCCAAGAAAGAGAAGGTTAGACAATCACCAAAACCCTGCACACAGTGTGCATGCTGACTGTCCCCAAATGAAGGGCTGATGGTCAAGACTGACCAGTAAGCCTACCACTTGCCTCACCTTCTCTTCATTGGATTGTGCTGTACATTACGGGATTACTTACAACTTTTGTTTCATAATCTTCAGTTTTGCCTCTCGAAGACAGCGTATCAGCTGATGAAGCATTCTGGAAAAGAAGATAATAACATGATGCAAATTAGAGTAAAATTGTACATAGAATGCAATGCCATGCTGTATTTAGTATGTGCACTAAACCTTCAGGTCCTTAACTCTCAATCAATGGACCTCAACATTAACCAACCTGCCCTACATAACCCCCCCCCCCACCCCCCCATGGAACAAAGTGATTCCAAATTATCTGTGTGTAAAAACTTGAATTTAAAATTTAGATTAACACATTATGCCACAAGTGATGACATTTGGGCTAGCCTAGACGTTGTTGTGTTTACATGACATAGGTCCAACTTCATTAGGTGGCAGAAGTTCCCAACACATATTTTGACCATAAAATATGTTTTAAGACTTATTTCCTTATTCTATATCACATTATAGTACACACTGTTGTTTTCCTGCTAAACATTGTCCAGGTTTGGTTATTTGGTATCCTAAATTTGCATCCCTCAGCTAGGCTGTATAGCCTTCAAAGTGAACCCTGAACAATCCAACTTGTCAGATTTTACAGCAACCTTCACCCCCCCCCCCCCACAAAAAATAAAATATTTTTTTCCCACTAATAAGAAAATTCCAACACCACCCCCTTTTAAAAGTTAAAAAAAAAATTTTTTTTCCCAAAACCACAAAAAATTGAAAA
>Ga0136643_10003860_pt1 | contig 20401 bp, 20 predicted proteins | sample TergutLab28metaG_FD_96883 | JGI IMG/M metagenome (GOLD analysis project Ga0136643, IMG submission 96883) | Labiotermes labralis P1 segment gut microbial communities from Petit-Saut dam, French Guiana - Lab288 P1 (version 3) (version 3) | ecosystem: Host-associated > Arthropoda: Insects >...
AACACTTCTCATTGTATTTGAACCTTGTACATAATATTTTTTCTTATTTTAACTATATTAACTATTGCTTGTAACCTCTATTATACTTTTTGACTATTTCTATATCCATGTGGCAATAGCCTTGTAAATGGATTTATGGAAAATGAAATAAATTGAATTCAATTGAATTCAATGACAGATTTCACATGATTCAGAGAGTAAATATTACAAATGGTGATTACTTCCTTTACAGTGGTAAGAAATCATCTTTGTAACTGAGATGCAATGTATTTACTATGAGGTACAAATTGAATTCTTACCTATTACTTACATCAATTTCAAGCTCTCATTAGCACCATGGAAGCCTTTATTCAATCCAGGGTATGTAATGCACAAAGGGGCATCAGGACAGATTCTCCTCAGAGTACTTTGGTTTCCTTCCATCAACATCATTCTACCAATACTCTATACCCATCTTCATACCAAAACTACTCTAACCAGAAAGACACATGGACAAAGCCTGGGGACCTTCACAATGCAATGCTCATATGTAAATTGGAAAGCATTGAATGAAAAAGTACTTTTTTCAGACCTTCACAGATAAATACCATATCTAATTCATAATGTAATTTTAATACATTAAATTCTCACAATATAAGCCAGAGTAGCTCAGTCAGCATACTTACTGCCTATGTACCGAGTGTTCAAAGGTGGAATAAGAATCACTGTCTTCATGACCACATCCAGGCTGGTTCTAACAACTACATTCTACAATATGGGTACTGGGGAAAGACAGCTTTTTCCTTTAGTAAAAAGGTGTCCAATCATAAAGCTGATCACTTACCGCCATCTAAGGTTCAAGTGAAGAAACAGAGGCTGTCTGTCAGTTTCACAGTACATTTTCACATGGCAGTGTTTGACCAAATCCATTACGTCAGCATGTCTGTCATGAGAGATAGTCCCAAGTTTGATCCAAGGCCCTTCTGTGTGGAATTTGTAGTGAATAAAGTGGCACTGGGACAGGTTTCACTCAAAGTATTTTGGCTTTCCATTGTCATTATCATTCTACTAATATTTTTATTAAACTACTAAAACTTATTTAATGCCAATGTCATTATATTTTTTGTTATTCATTTTTGTGGTATTTGGACTTTTTTTTCTAGTCGTAAGCATTTGTTAATTACTTTTTTAGATTGGAATTTGTTGTGTTGGTTCTTTATTTTTATATTTATTTTTATTTTTATTTATACTCATATTTCCTTCACCTTCCAGGTACATTGGGACCGGAAGGGCTCGAATCCAAATACTATTCTATTCCATTCTATCCTATCCCATTCACCTACCAACAATGCTGCTTAACTTAGCAACTAACACCAACATTAGACAAAACTCTCTCTCCTTCTGTCTCTCCCTGGTAGCAACATTATCTCACCAGTAACACTTTCAGTTATACTTGGCATTTTATTTTCACTTATCATTCACAGACACCAGTATGGTTAACATATTTGTATTATCTGTGGTGTACCCAGGAATTTTGTTTGGGTGGGGGGGGGGTGTTCAACAAATTCAGTTGAGGGCAGAGGACAGAGAGAATGGGGATCTGGGGGCGGTAGCCCCCTACTAAGGGGTTTTGGAGGCAGCTGTAATTTTGTACAAGAAATTTCATTTCATATAGTAAAATTTTCTTAATTTTTGGCACTTTAAGACTACTCATTATGACAACAAATTTATTTGCCATTGCTAATGTAAAACAATTGTGAACCTAGGCAGTTTTAGAATTTTACTGCCTTTTTTCCGAACATCTTGGAGTGTTGGCGACCTAAATTCAGCAATTTTTAAGTTTTCACAATCGGGTTGCGTTTGGCACAATTTTGGAGGGCCTTCGGAATTTGGGGGGGGGGGGGGTTGAACACCTCAACCCCCCCTCCCCCGGTACGCCACTGTGTATTATAGTCTGTATTATTTAGCTACCTAATGGCAACTGTTTACTATTAGTTTATTATTAGTAGATACTTAAAAACTTGCATGTGACACAGACCTTCACCTTCATACCTAAAACCCATCTACACCATATTTAACAAACACACTGCCTCTGCTTTAAGTATTTCCATTACAAATGCTGTTGAATCTGAGGATTATAAGCCCATAAATATAATATGGTGGCAAAATGCAGAGATTTTTCATGTTCAAGCAGATGGTAAATATAGTATCACTGTGCTTGAAACGTTACACATCCACACCAAACACACCAGTAAGTAATTTAAATGCCCACACCAAGTGTAAGGAACAGGGCTAACTTTGTTTACTTCTAGCTCAGTAACTTACACCACGCAGTGGCCAGTTGGATGCTGTATTTATGTTGAACCCAGCTGCTGGCCCACCATTGTCAGTTGTGAACACAACAATAGTGTTGTGTAATAATCCAGCCTCTTGCAGGGCCTGCACTACTTTGCCCACAGATTCATCAAGCTTGTGTAACACACCTGAAAACCACCCACACAACTAAAGACAACACATACACAAAGTCTGGTATCTATATACAAGAGCACATATTCTTTCAGGTCAAAACACATTAAACATACTTTAGTTATTTTTATAATCTGTACTTAAATACAGTGCAACCTCTACTCATCATTCCTGCACATGTCATTTTCCCACAGTTACCATTTATTTCTTCTGGTCCTGAAAAATCAACCACATAAACAATGCATCATCGTATTGAAGGCTTTGTTTCTCAGAGTGTCATTTTGCTGCATCAGTTTTTCAGAATTCCCAGTCCTGAGCTGCAATATTTCCAGAATGATTGCTTGCAAGAAAAAAAATTGTGAAAGTAACATGATATTTTTTAGAACATACTGTAGCTCTAACCTGTCCATACTGATAATTACCATTACACTCATAACTGCACTTGTGAAATGTCAACAAGTGTCTGCCAAGTGTGGAACGATCATTCAGTAAATATTTCATGCAGTTTTTAAGAGCACTCAGTGCCTCTGTGGGTGTGCAAGGCACAAACATCTTACTATATGTGAACAACTGTGTTCCTCATACACAATATAAATCACTTCTAAGGAATGTAACATGTTGTATGTCGCCCACCAGATTAGACAAGCATGTTACAATCTCTTGATTTGGGCATCCTAAGATGCTTCAAGTAATTTTACAGGAAGCGCCAATACTGCAAGCTGTGTGCTTGATGAACTAATGGAAGAACATCAACTGAAAATAAAATTTCTGCCAGAAGTACACTGCATATTCACAGCTTGGCAACAAGTCATGTAGACACCAAATGTGAATTGTATCCAGCCATAAACTTAACACAGGAGCTTACTCACAATCTATCACCATCATCATCATCATCATTGTCGTCATCGTCATCATCATCATCATCATCATCATCATCATCATCATCATCATCACCGTTATTTCCTCTCTTGCCACAGGCCTTTTCTCCCTGGTACTTCTCTTGAACCACCTGTGATTCCCAACACTTAAGTTTCAAGTTTCAGACTACAGTTCATTCTGTACTATGTGTGATGTTCTAGGTATAGCTGTCTTTTGTAGTGAATTTAATGAATGTTTTCCTGGTATGGCTTCCAAATTTCTCTTATTATTCTGGTGGCTCCAATTGTGACCAGTATGATCATCCATTTCAAGTTCCACACAAACTCCTGTATTTTAACAGCATACAACACCACCAAAGATGCTCTTGTATTTTACTTTCTTTTCTGCATCCTTTTGCATTGCATTTCCATCCACTGGTACTACCACATCTATCAGTATGTATATTTTCTCTTTTTTGTTTTTAATTATTATGTTTGGCCAATATTCCTTAACTTCTGTCTGTATGTACCCTTTCTTTCCATAAAATTGTCACATCTACGTGTTTACATATTGGTTTTTGTGTGTGTGTGTGTTTATATGTACCGTTCTTCCTGTTGTTCTTATGCCTGGTACTCTGCTTAGTGAATAACTTTACCCAGTCTCATTAAGTACTCATTGTGCTAAAATGGGTCATCCCGAGGTTACGTGGTCAACATTTTCTTCATGCTCTTTGCATAACTTGCATTTCCTCTAAATTTCTTCTTTCAAAATTTTATTTTTCAAATAGTTTGTACTAACTGCTTGGCCTTGAGGTACCACTATTGCACATTCTGTTTGTCCCTTGATGACTGCAAATTGTTTTTCATCTTAGGCACATGGGGATTGTCCATGTACCGTTTTGTCTCGCCATTTTAATTTCCTCTGCTATAATATCTTTTATTTGTCTTGTTCCTCTCTGTAATTCTGACTTGAGGCTTCTGTTTGTAACATTGTTGAGTCAGTGTTGTGTTGGTGTGTTCTAACAATTTGTATTAGTGGGTTTTTCTTGCTATCTACACATTCCGTCAGTTTTGAAATTTCTACTACCTGGGCTTCTTTTAACTGCTTCAGCCCTCTTCCTTCTTGTTTTCTAGGAACATACAAGTGGCCTACTTCTGCCTTTGGGTGATGCTGTCCATGGATGGTTAGCAGTTTCCTTGTTTTCCTATCCAGATTTTCCAGTTCTTCTTCATGCCAGTTAATAATTCCAAAATTATATCTAAATGCTGGTACTGCCAATGATCCAATAGCTTGTATTTTACTATTTGCACTGAATTCAGTGTCCAAGGCTAATCTCAGTCTCCTCAAGTATTCCTTCAACTTTTCTTTCTCATTCTTATGCTTTATGTCACAGATCTCTTCTATTCATAAATCTTGGACCAATGTCCATATTTTGAGAAGCACATGCTGCTTACAGAATTGTTAAACTGTGCTTTTACAAGCACAGCATTTGCAACAGTAACATTTTGATCTCAGAATTGGCACTGTTCCATCTGAAATACATGGCTTCAGCTAAACAGTTGTTACAGATTTGTTGGAAAAAAAAAAAGTGAGTTTCACACAGGTATTAATAAAAATTTTCATCACTTTATTATTTTTGTGGGCCTAAGTAAAAATTTAGATTTTTCCTTTTATTTTTGACACATTTTAATGCTACCTGCAACCATCATTTTCCCACATTTATTGCTCGCTTTACATATTGCCTTGAGTAGTAATAGCTAGAGGTTTCAATGTTTATCAACATAAGCACCAACATGCAACAAAAGGTACAAAAATTTGTATCTTTTGTTGGACCAGATTTGTAGCGAAACATGGATAATAATAGTAGTAGTAGTAGTAGTAGTAGTAGTAGTAATAATAATAATAATAGTTATTATTATTATTATTACTATTGTTATTGTTGTTGTTGCTGTTGTTGTTGTTTTTGTTGTTGTAGCAGTAGTAGTAATAGTAGTAACAACAATGACAATAACAGCAACACCAACTATATGCCAGAACTAAAGCAGTTAGTGTTCTGAAGTGTAAGTCTATCAGATTAAAAAAGGTTATTTGCTTGTATACCCCTTCAAGATTGACACAGTGCAGTATTATGTGTACAATAGTAGCTAATTTTCAGCTCTCATGATGGTGCATTTACCAGCATCCAACAACAGCAGCAATATTAACAGATTAGTTCACATTTATGTTATGGAGGACTAACACACATAGAAACCACCCAAAACCTCAAAATACACAGTACTACATTTATAATTCTTTCTACTGTTTTGTACTTTGATCCAAGTTGGTCTCTAAATCCGCAGAAACGACCAAACACACGGGACATTTTAGGACGATGTGCTGAACTGTATACGAAGCTATGACAGAAAAAGGAAGAGGCCAGAGCAAATTACAAAGTAAGGTACTTCAGGAACATCAGATAGGTGAATCACATACAAAACATACGATAAACATAAAATGCACACAAAATTACACAAAACTGTTCTGAACATTACAGGTGCAGAGACTGCTTAGAGGCATGGCAGTAACTTTTAATACTAAATAAAATTAATTTGAGACATGTAGGCTGTGAGGTTATAAACTGGCTGTAAATGACAAAGAATAAATTCTAATGAATGTGTTTTGTGAAGGCAGTAATGAAATTTAGGGTTGCAAAAAGCATAGAAATTTTTGGAGCAGGTGAACAACAGCGAAGTTTTCAAGGAAGAACCCATACCTTGGAGCAGTCATACTAGTTACATATTTTTTAACAGCTCAAAAAAGTTATACGCTTCTCACAACTACATTCACCTCTTGAAGAATTTAAGGCAATACATAATAGTCCTTTTTGCTTTTAGAACGAATTATTTTCTGATTCTATTGTTCTCATCAGGGACATGTCTACCCTACGATCAGCTACTTGCTGAAATATTATGTAGTTACGGGACTTTCAGACAAATTAAATATTACCAAATATTAGCTTCTTGGGTGCAGTGCACTGAAGGCAGAAAGACCAGTCATGTGATATGAATTGAGTCACAATAAAAAAAGCCATTAAATCATTACCTGCAAACCTTCTTCGATTGTAATCTGTAATTCTACCATACTTTGCTACTACTTCATCTGGTGCAGGCAACGGGTTGTATGGGTTCCCAGAATGCACTGCTGCATGAGCCAGATAAAGGAAGAGAGGTTTTGATGCATTGTGTGTTTTGATTAGTCTTATGGCTTCCTTCGTGAAGATATCAGTTGAGTACTGTCCATGGAGATCCCATGCTGGTTCCATACCTCGCCTCATGTCCAGACCCCAGTATGGCTGGAAGTGAAACAATGGTGTAGCAACTTTGACAATGAAACATGCATTGTAGCTTACTTTTTACCTTATATCTTCCAATCTTCACCTTATATGAACAACAATCAGGCAGCAGAGTGACTAGGTTATGCACAAGAAGACCAGAGAACTGTTGTCTCATTCCTGGCAAAGGGAGGACTTTTCTTTTCTTTTTCACAGTGTCCAGTTTGGCTCTGGGTCTTACCCACCCTTCTGCCTATTTAGTAGAAGGAGAATCTGTCCCACTCTCCCACCTAATAATGTCCAAGAACTCAAACCAATAAGATATGAATGATAAATTGAAAAATAATCAAAGACTTTTAATTAAAACTTGAATTGCACAGACAATTTGGGAAAGCTAACCATAGATAAGGGAGCAAGAACAAAACGGAATCGACGGGAACAAGATGCCAAGTTATAATAATATCCAAATGGCTCAAGATAGGGTCTTTAGTGGACACAGTGAAACTTCTCATATCTCATGAAATAATATGATTTTATTGGCTAAATATTCAAGGTAAATTCTACACCATGGGGTTAGTCAGTTTCTTCATCCACCAGAAGTCGAGCTTATGGCATGACAGTGCTTTCTGTCCTCAGTGATGACTATGAACAAACTGGCAATCATGTGGAAAAAGGTACGAGAGTCATGCTGCCAAAGTTTGTCCTTGTCTTCAATTACACCAAACCAAAGGTTCACAAATTGTGCTCATATGGATGTACAATGTTCCAGGCACAAACTCTTTTATAGGAATAAAAAATATCGTTTATTCTTCATGCTCATGTCTATTTGCACCTACCCTTCCATAAACGTTCTATACATGTTAAATTATACAACATAATTAACCTGTAAAAAAAGTCCCATGCAATGGACAAATATGATACCTAGCTTTTATGACTTACTTACTTTCTCCATGGTGCAGAGTCCTTCTTGAGAAGTTAACTGGTTTGCAGCTAGTCAAGAAATTCCCTGCATTCTATGGAACCCGAAGGTTCATTACCGTACTCACAAGCGTCCGCCACCTGTCCCTATCCTGGGCCAACCCAATCCAGTTCACATACCCACATCCCACCTCCTGGAGATCCATCCTAATATTATCCACCCATCTATGCCTAGGTCTCCCCAGTGGTCTCTTTCCCTCCGGCTTCCCCACCAAGACCCTATACGCCCCCTCTCCTCCCCCATACGCGCCACATGTCCTGCCCATCTCATTCTTCTCGATTTTATCACCCGCACAATATTGGGTGAGGAGTACAGATCACTTGCTGCAGATTAAATAATCTTTATTATTTAAACAGTACTGTCAAGTTTGCTGACATATTCTAAGTACAATAATTTCTCTTCTTATACACTACTTGGTGTAGTGCTGCATAACCGGCATACTGTACGGAGCATGGAAAATATTAAATTTTTATAGGCATTTTTTTCCACCTTATTCTGTCTTTCGCTATCATTACATCCATCTTTCACTATCTTCGTTATTCCTCTGAAGTTTAATTGCTGTAGCTTCCTCCACATAAATGCTAATCCGATATTACACAGTTCCTGTTTCAAATTCTTAGTTCAACTACTCACACTCTTATTCATCTTCTGCTATCCACACTGTTTTACCGGATTTTCTATACCCATATAAATAATCAGAATCCAGTCTGTCTTACGCACTTGCGTCTCCTGCTTTCTATGTCAAGTTAAATTTCAGCACATCCACTGGCTGCACAATTTGGTATCCTCATTAATTTCTTGCAAAATCTACCATGGACCACATCTGCCTCACCTAAGCCTTACTCAACCCGCACACCGCAATTCCGTACGTGATCTCAGTCTACAGCCACTACCGCTTGATATCCTTCAGTTTTAGCTGATGTTTTCTGTTTAATCCAACTTCCTGCTCTTCCCAACGTGACTCCAGGATTTAACTATTCATCTTCTGCCCATTCATTCACTAAGTCTCAGTTATCTTTAATTTTCCTTCGTTCCGCAAATCATACATTCATATTTGCCCCAAGTACATCTCAAATTCCAATTTTTACAGTACGTATCTATTACTTTGTCTTTTGTAATCCATTACTGGAAAAAGATGTTGGGCCAAACTGCCTGCAAAGAAGAGTCCCCGGATTTCTAAACCATTTTTCATCGGGGAACGAGCTTCTCCTATATAATACATACTACAATATCGTTTATGAGAATGTTAAATCTTGGCGGCCCCTCTTTACGAGGGAGAGTCAAATGAAAACCTTAAAAGTGCGATAAAAATTCGAAACACAGCTCGATTGTCTTGTAAGATGACAACTCATGCAACACACAGAAGAACAGAGTTGTCATCCTTTTTTTTTTTTTGAGTATTGAAGGGGTGAAACCCATCGAAATTCATCGATGAGTAGAAGTTCAGCATGGTGATGCATGTCTGTCACTACAGCAAGTGTATGAGTGGACTAGGAAGTTCATGAACGGCATTAGTTCTATAACAGACTCTCCTCGACCTTGTCAGGCACACCGAGTAGTGACACCAGAGGCCATTGCAGCTGTTGAGGCCATCGTGAAGGAAAATCGCCGCGTAACAGTGAATGAAATAGCCGCACATCTGGATATGAGTCTGGATCAGCACACCACGTCGTCCATGATGTTCTGCAGTTCCAAAAAGAGTCTGCAAGGTGGGTGCCATGCCAGCAGACTGCAGAATTGAAAGAACGACGTGTTAATGCCTGGCAGGAACTTTTGAAACGCTTTGAAGCTGCAGGTGATGGTTTTCTAGGAAGAAATGTTACGGGAGAAGAAACCTGGGTCCACTACTACCAGCCGGAAACCAAGAAAGCGAGCAAGGAATGTCGCCATACCTTCTCACCAAAACCGAAAAAATTCCGCACACAACCATCTGCGGGAAAGGTTATGCAGACTCTTTTGGGACGAACGAGGGGTAATTTTGAAGCACTACATGCCCAGGGGGTACACTGTGACCAGTGCAACGTATGGTGATCTCCTAAAGAATCGAGCGCGTCCTGCAATCAAGTCCAAACGACGTGGACATATGAATACTGGTGTTTTGCTCCAACATGACAATGCTCGGCCCAATACTGCCCGTTCAACTGTTGCAACTATCCAAGACCTGTCCTTCGAGTGTCTTCCACATCCGCCGTACTCGCCAGACATCGCCCCCGGTGACCTTCATGTCTTTGGACCGATCAAATAGGCGATGGGAGGCAAGTCTTTCAGGTCCGATGAAGAGGTGCAGCAGGCGGTGCAAGAGTGGCTGCGCTCTCAGCCAAAAAATATATATATTTTTAGAGGTATCCATGCGCTTCCGAAGCGCAAGAACACTTGTATGGGACGTAATTGTGACTACATAGAAAAATTAAGTCATTGTGTACCTTTTGTGTTCAATAAATTACTAAATAAAAATATTTAAGGTTTTCATTTGACTCACCCTCGTATCTGTTGTGCACACTGGATATCTGATTCTCTTTGAAGTGACTACCGATTGTGGGCGTTTAAAACAATGTACATACAACGTACATACAATGTACATACAACGTACGCATAACGTAACACCGCGGCGTATTCACGCAATTTTATTAACTCCTCGGCTATCCCAGCAGCCCGATACCATTTCACTCGAAGAAAGTCCTTGTCGCCAACAACAATAAAACACACTTCGTATTCAAGTAAAGTGCCCGATATTCTTGCCCCACTGGAACCAAATTCTCATTCTCTCGACAGATTTTCAAAAAAGTTCCCAATATAAAATTTCACTGAAATGTGTCCAGTGGGAGACGCGATAATGGTGGCAGGGACAGACGAACATGAAGCCAATAGACGCTTTTATCGACTATGCGAACGCACTCAACAATGGCTCTGTAATACAGACGTTTATCAACCACACTAAACAAGTGGCAAGTAAGAGAAACTGGATAATGCCACCTGTCAATAGCCCCATACATAGAGCAATTCAGAAGTGACAGTCACAGTTATATAAGCACTGTTAATACAAGGTGACACTTGCAACTGTGAATTAGATATTGGTATTTAAGTAAGAACTGGGCAGTCCTTCGCAAACATTAAGTTTCTCATCAACACAATTAGCAAAGTGCCACAAAGAATCCAAAAAGCCCACCTTCCTACCATACAGTTTCGTCTCGCCTTATCCGTGATTTGATCACAGTCATTCAGTTAGACCGTTTGGTACCTTTATACCAATAACTTTTAGTTTCAAATGGAACTGCAAAGTCCCCATACGGTGACCGATATTTTAATATCACACAATACCTTCTGCAGAAGAATCTGCACCCAACAGTCCGATTCCTCTTTCCCAGCAACAGCAACCAGAGCAAGATGCACAGTTTGCATTGTAACATCCCCAGTTCACACGTTCTCGTGTCCGCCACGTAAGACTGTAGGGTGTCGTCCAATGTCCTGATGCGTGTACCAAGTTACGTGCAAATAGGTCAACTAGTTCAGAGCCTGAAATGGGGTTGGGGCACGGGGTGAGGGGAAGGGGCAGGCAGAAACACACAACCCTCTACGCATTTCTCTTCTCCCCAGTACACGCCAATAAACTGCTTTCAAGAACTTGTTATTGATGTCCAGGCACAATTTGTTCCGTCATAAACCCTGAGTTTAACCCCTCCGAAAATTTTATATACATGTTCTCTTACTGCCACATGTACGCAATTTGTATCTACTTACACATCAAGTTTAATAAATATCCCAGATTTAAATATTAAATATTATCACCACAAATGTTTTCCCTAACCGTAAAGCATGACGCATAAAATCAATAACTGCAGAAACGTCTATCGTCAAGTGCTACTTTGGCCTCTCTGACTCTGCCGAATTTCTTGAACAGACACTCCCGACTTACACAATATTTACGTTCTGGAACGTCCGGCACAAGTTGAATTTTGCGCAATTCGTAACTGAGTATACCTTCATGTAGAAGGGAGTCCAACTGAAATCTACGCTCCAACACACCGGAACCTGACAGGCCTCAGCGTCACGGCCCCACCGCCTATGTTATGGCCAGAAAGTATTCCTCCACCACCTTCGGCGCACTGCGCTTTCATTCCCGCAGGAGAAAACTCGGCGCACGTTTAAAAAAAATGTTACTATTTCAGTTCTTTTTAGCTTTTTTTTGAACTGCGTGTCCGAAACTGCGTGATCTTAAATTGTGTACGAATGGGGGCCTACTTAAATAAACTCCTGGATATTATCTATCACAAATGTACAAAAGTCTGCAGGTAAAGTGTATTATTTTTGTCTGATATGAACCACGCTTGAATTTGCTCGACAAACTGTAGCAAACATCCGAAACACTTCAAGAAGATCCGATCGGAGGGGGTCGAGGTGTTGAATGCAGACAGACATCATGAAACTGAGTCTATCTTCGCGACTGTTTAGCGAATGAGCCTAAGAGGAGAGGGGGAAGGGCAGAAACCACAATTGTTTACTCCATGGTCTCCTAGTATCAGTATTGTGCACATTACAGGCGGGTTACTTACTACAGTCCCCATCACTTTACATAGCACCCACTCATCACAACTGAGCCAAACCCTGATTACACGCGACAAAACGGGCAACAACAGTTCTCACTGGAGCGACAGTGCAACACCAGCTCCTCAGGTTCACAGCATTGTAACCCGACTTAAAAGGTCCTCCATCGCGTCACGAGATTACAGTCTGCTACGTATGAGGCGGCATCATATGCTACCACAACACAGTTTCTTGTCGCAGAAGGAAAACAGCCTACGTGCGCACGTATTCGCTACTCTCGTCACGTCAGTCGAAACTCGCAGACCAAACGCCGAGGACTTTATGAAACTGGGTTTACTATAGAGTACGAATAAAATCGCACTTAACACACTGAAGCCTGATCGAGACACAAAGAGAAAATGGATGGTAGTAACATACGCTGCGTATTTTTCCAGGAAAGAGAGACATTTTCGGCTCTCAGGGTTCCCAAGACAGCCCACTCGTCCTTCCAGTAAAGGCAGGTTGGACAAGATACATCGTTGGCAACGTGAGGAAGGTAAAATGACTGCAAGCTGGGCGTTTCGACTACGTAGCAAGCAAAATAAACTGCGAAGTAACTTTTATTACATTGGCACTGAGACGTCTGCACCCGAGTATGTTGGGCATCACATGCTCTATAACCACCGGCCGCCTTGACATGCTATATATCTATTAAGCAAAACACCAGCGTTGCTGACTCGAAATAAACCCGGATAAAACTGAATGCCGCGCATAAGTTAAACTGAAGCCGCTGCTGTGCGAACTTAAAACTAACCATATAGCAAACAAGACGCCTGCGTCCCCTCAGGGTGGCAACAGCCAAGTCCATATCCACTACAAACTTTCTTCTATAAGCAATGTGATCAAGTGACTTCTAGCTGGACGCAATGAGAAGGGTTGACTATCGCTAGTACCGTCGTCGCTATCCCGCCCTGTGCATGTCTATTTCATTTTCTCTCGTGCATGTCGTTGCAGAATTATTTGACGACCCCTATACTGCACTGGCGATGACAGCAGGTATTTCTGTTGCTTTTTTTTATGAAATTCAATTGCATTCCGATTATAAAGCTCGGCGTTTGAACAGGACTTGACACTTAAGCCTGCTAAGGCAGGTAATTTACAAGCGATTTTGTTTCTTAAACTACACCACTTACAAAAAGCATGAATCAGTGTGCCAGTCGTTGAAAGAGTTATTTTGAAAAGGTGCTTGTTTTAATACGACGTCCAAAAACCCTGAGCTTGAATAATGTATCTCACTTGTCTAGGCATCAACTCAATTAGTGACCTCTATAAAACACTGGTGATCACAACGAAGAAAATTCCTTGTTAATCGAAACCACATTAACGTCAGCGCAGGTTTTGTCTTATTTCTGACCTGGTGAGTTGGAAATCAGTACGGTAACAACGAACCGGCGAGTGTATCGTATGTTTTCATGGTCACCCTATATACGAGGGATGCTGATAAGTCCTTAGATCGACCAGGAACGAAAAAACAAATCCAGAGTTTGGTTGCTGTAGCTTTTTCCTTCCTGGTCGGGCTAAGGACCTATCAGCACACCTTCGTACACTCTTTCTTGTTTTCGTTTAAAAGTGCAGCGCAAAGTTGGTGGAAGAGGGGCCGAGGAGGGAGTGTTCATACTAAACTCAAGGATCGAAAGTTTTATTTTACGATTAGTATTCTACTACTTGGAACAGGAACAAAGTTATTAAAATACTTTATTAACTGTTTGTAAAGAAAAGGCCGCTTCCTAAAAAACACAATTCCTTTTTATGCGTTTCTAAGACAATCTGGATGGCCTCGCAAGTCGTCCGAAAGATTTTGCAGCAATATATAATTAACAGACATACGTAATATTCATAGTGTTGTGTTACTCGGGTCCTATAATCGATACTGATTTGATAAACATAATACGACGATGGTATCTAAATTAAGGAAGCGGCAACAGCGGAATACCTCACAGGTGGGATACTGGTCGACGGCACCGACGGGAATCTTCCACATTTGCGAATGTAAAGGCGCGTTTCTCCTGTGAGAACAGGCAGCTGTTTTGCGCGGAGATGGCATCCAAAATCGCTGCTCAAAAGCTGTCAGAGCACAATTCGCTGTATAACCAACGTGCTATCTTTTGCGCAGCCAAACACTATCAAACACAGCTCAACGAAATAATTACTCGCATCTGCCTCTACTAACAGCATTCTCGCGTTTATTGCCACGCTGGGTTGCTAAGTCATATGAAGCCGTGTCGTGTCACAAAATGCAGCTATAACAAATAAATAAATAAGCCAGTCGGGAGCACAGCGACTTTTCGAACATTCTGCAGGTGACCTTCAATATAAAGGTAAAGCTACCTCATTACAGGCCTCGACCGGCCCTGAGGGTTCCAGGAGGTTAGAGGTCCCAGATTTCAAGACAATCGGCACATGAAGGTGGCAAGGTTGTCAGCCCTACGCACCAGCCGCCTTTATCCCCCAGAAAATATTCCTGGTACTCACTTCTGTTAAAGGCTGAGTCAACCCCAGGACCACAGTGCAGTCAGAAGGATTATGTCAATGAAAAATTCCACTGATACCATCGGCAATCGAACCAACGATTTTCCGGCTTGTAGCGCAGTTCCTCAACCAACTGCGCCACCGCGTAACACATCTTCAAAATAAGCCCGTTTAAAAAAAATTAATGGTGCCGCTTCCAGATTACCTTACTCCAATTAAATAATCGGTCCAAAATAAACACTCCTCTACTCCCGATTCTAGTGTGGTTCACGAATGAGTAACGTGGCAGTTCGATGTAAAACCCAATGACCAGCCACCACATCGATATGTGCAATGTGGTCAACATACTCCTGCAGGAAATCTGGACCGTCCTCCCCACGAGAAACAAAAAAGCTGTGGGTCCTTGTGTCAGACGCGTGGGATAGGTTCGTTGTCCCAATATCATGTTCGATCCCAGGGTCCACGCCGAGAAAAATGCGTCCAGCAATTGGACATGGTGCCAAAATGCAGCGTCATTAGAACAGACCGTTCAAGGGTCAGAAGGTAGTTAATTATTTTCTAAAATAATACGTGTGCAGTTTAAGAAACCGTAGCTCGTGTCAAGTGTGTTCTCTGCAAATACAACTGTCTGTCTGCAGTCACATGCGAACAGCGGCGTAGGTAGACTTTTTGACTGCCCCTGACAGAAATTACGAACTTTAGAAAATATAATCACAATTATTTATTGAATTTACTTTTATTGGTAATGATAATTACAGATTTCTTGAGTGCAGAAAATAAAACTTTTTCATGTCAAATATTCATTTTGCCGCCCTTGGGCCCCGCTGCCCGAGGCGCCGCACCACTTGCCCCACCCTGGCTCCGTTCCTGCATTTTGAATAAAGAACCTTCAAATAAGAATGGCCGTGAACAAAAAGGCTCGAAAAATAAGAGAATACAGCCGTAACAATCGCACTTCTGGCTTCAACAATGAGACAGAACGTCTGATACACTAACCATCAAAACTGACCTCCCTATCAACAATAACCTTCTACTCACTTGTCTATCCACAAGTATCGACGTTCACACAGTCTTAGACTTCATTCGGCCGCAACACCTAGCTTCCTAGCTAAAAAAATCATGAACATGAATCCATGAGTTTTCTTCGTATCAGGAAATGAGATAATGGTGTCTTTACTTAACAGATAACTGAAAACCAATAAATGAAAGTAGATAAAAGCCTCCTGCGGACAAATGCCAGGAAATAACGAGTATCTGTGACGCAATTTATTCGTTCACGTCTCCTACTGCTTGGTGCTTGAAACATTTTAAGCTCTAGATTTGTACTGTATAGCCTGTACATTCTGACTGGTCACTATGCAATGAACAATACAGCACAAGAGTATGTGTTCACCTGCCAAGTTCAGTTTCCAGCGTCTGACAAGTTCGCAATGAATAGATCCAGACGTGCCTAATAGTTTCGGCACGTCCGTCTGTCCAGATGCAAGCACTCAAGAACTGCGAATCTTTATGAAATCTGATATTAGAAATTTTATTAAAAACTGTCGGCAATTCCAATTTTGTCTAATAACAATAATAGTAACAAGATCTGCATGCATTTCTGTGCACATATCCACCTAAGGTAACTGTGGTTTTCCCGTGAGCATTACGAAGATATGACAGATGATGCATGTGTATGTATTACGAAGGATGACCAAAAGTACGGTTCCTTATGTTACAGAACATAACGGTAAGTCATTACAACGTAAAATTTAGTTCATTAATTCCCGTTAATTATTGTTATCCAACAGTTCCCTGATCACAGTCCCATTTTGGGACGAGTTTAAGAAATCCACCGCGGTATAAATCGAACTCGCATTCGCAATCATTCACAAAGAGTTACTTCCACTTCATTATCGTGAAATGTGCCCTGATGGGACGAAACATCTATGTGCTCGAGAATTATGTTGAAAATGTGATACTTCAGAGGTATAAATGAGTTACATTTCACGCTGTAATGAGCTATCTTTTCCCACAAATAATGGTGAAAGCATTTGTAATACATAAAAAGGAGCCATCTTCTTGCTTTTCCTGTAAAACTGACACTTTGGAGGTTGTCCTCTTTTTACAAAATAGGGGCAATAAGTTATTTTAAACGACGCTGTATCAATTTGATTCAGTAACGCATGACACGAACGTACTATCATGTATCGTAAAGACGGAGAGGAAGCAGCCTAAGCCCTGGAATCTTGCTGAAATTCGAAAGTGCCCTTTGAAAGCTGAGGAACCTGAGCTTCGAGTATCAGGAGAGGACCATGATGGTTTCAATGCGGACTGAAAGGCTTTGTCTCACCTAAGCTTACACCAGGGTGGCTGAAGACAATGACTCGAACCAGCAGCGAGTAGCAACAACTAGACAAGGAATTATGAAAGTTCCTGCTTGTTATGAGATTCTGAAGAAGAAAAAGGTCTTTACTTCGCCCAACTTCTGTGTTCTATTTCTTCACATCACCTGCAGGGAGTTGTGCATCGCCACCTGTGTTGCTGGACACTGGAGATGGTGAGCCAAATGACCCGCCTCCAGATCAAGAAGAAATGCCTCATCCTCAAACGTTATTTGTAATTTAATATTTTTGTGCATTTTTTAAACATAAATACACACTTATTTCTCGCTCAAAACACAATGCCCTGATCAACCCACCACATTTTAACACTGCGTTTATGAAAAGATCTGTCACGACTTACGTCGCCGGTAGTGGAACAAGTAATGACATAACTTCACGCGACAGCTGTAACAGGCCACAGGGAAACTGGTAAAGCAATCAATAAAATGGGCGCTGCAGTGCCATGGGGACAGTGACATGTGGATGTGGAGGTTTTGTATAATAACCGTTCATTACCGAATGTCGTGGTCATCTGGGTAGCATTCCTCCTTCATTCTGTGGAGAATGGGGTTTAAATCTCGGCCCAGAGACCATCTATAATAACTGACGTTGATCAAGGGTTTCCTCGATCCCCCAAGGCAAGCGATTGAATATCACCTCAAATTAGGGCAAGACCAGTTCCTTCAACTTCCTTTCCAATTCGTTACGTATCAATTACTAAACCATCCGATACGCCACACTATAAGCTACTGAAAGGGCTGATATAACTACTCACTTTGGCCGTTGACAAGGGCAACTGGAGTGGTGTTAGGTGCTGTCTGGCCCTGGGTAAGGATAATCTGCGATTCGAGCTCTTGAAGCTCTGCCTGCAGTTCTGCCAATTTAGTATTGGCTTTCTTCACAATGGTGGCCACGTCGGCGAGGCTTCTCCTATCCTTGGCCACCTCGCGCAGCTTCTCGGCCCCCTCCTTGATCTTCAACTCCTTTCGGATCTCCCGGCGAATGTGCTCTTTCAGTTCCTCTAGTTTATACGGCAGGGCAGCATCAGGGTCCGATTCTGAATGCAGTCCATACTTGTGGCTCAGCTCGTAGAGCACGGGATGCTGGATATAATCCCCCTGTAACGAACACTCATTAATGAATTTCAATAAAATGTTCTATATACCATACTTATATACTATACTTACACTCTATGGCAGGGGTCCACAGATTTTACAAAAATCTAGGAGTCACCTCCAAATTCTAAGAGCCAAAAGGGTGAAATAAGGCGAGTTCCACACTCAGGACACACAAATATAAGGCGCCATCGTACATTCTTTGCTCGCCCGGTCAACATGAAGCTCTAGATTTTTACACCCTTGCTTTGCGGTTTAGATTACGAAACCGCCAGTGGCCCGTACGAGATGTCGATGATAGAATGATGACGAATGATAATCTAGAAACTATTCGGAAGACAGCTTCGTTCTGATCGAGGTAATGTACCCGGGAATTTGCCTACAATACGGCAAACGGACAACAGCGTTGAGAACTGCGCTCTTCTGGGCACTTATGCAGCGAATAGCTGTAGTTCCTTATCGAAACTGCGGGACAACCTATCGGTCCCATTTCAAGGGTCCAGAATCCAACCCAACGGTCCCATCTTCTAGGGTCAAGAATTCCCCTTGAAGACGGAACCGAAAAGCTATCCCGAAACGTCAGTAAGAAATTACCACTACTCGCTGGGTAATAACCCAGAAGAGCGCAGTTCTCATCTACTTAATGGCGGAAGACTGAAATCACGGACATAAGCCTCAATGTGGGCTGGCTCTCGGGCCGCATGTGTGAAAATCATAAACCGAATATGCTTCGTTATGCAGAACTGTGTAATTGTAACAGTGGCTGTACAATTTACATTTTGAATGCCAGCCGCGTAACAAAACCTGCGGCCGCGAGTTGCACACCCCTGGCCTGCAGGAACTGAGTACCTTCACGAAAAACCTGTTATGATACCGTGTGCCGCGGGCAAGATTCGAAACATCACCCGCCAAATACCGCTATGCCACAATTCTCGACACTGTTAGTGTCTACGTATTAAATGCAGTTTAGTTACGTCTATACCACTGACTTTGGAATGCATTCGACTTCCAAGTACGAGGCGCACACCATCACGCGACCACTACATGATGTATGTATAAGGGCAGATTCACACTATACGTCAGGTTTCCGTTCCGTCGCGGAACGTCACCTTTCAGTAAAATTTTCTATGTATTTAAACGGAGATATTCACACTGACAGGAACGTCTCCGCCACGTCTCAGTTCCGTTCCGTCGCCGTTGCTGAGCGAGAATGTTTGACGGGACGGAAGGGGTCCGGACCGGTCTATACCTGCAAGATTCCGATAATGTGAACAGTCTTGCGTCTCCGCCACCACACTTCGAGTGTTTGCTTGCAACGAGTGCTGCCTGTTTGTCATCAGAAATGGATGAAAAATTAATAGAATTGGTGCGTAAATGTGAGGAATTATATGACATGTCAAATAAGATATATAGTGACAGAGTCTGGAAAGAAAAACTTAATATTGTAGATTAGCCTACGGATTTGTTTAAATTTGTCTCTTACTTCAAAAGCACGTCAGTGGTTTCTACCTTTTTGTTTTGGTATTTTTGTGAGACTCTTTTGATCATTTGCAGAACTTCTCATATCACTTAGGCCTACACCTTGATCTCTCATATAACTATGCAAAATACAAGTCACAAAAAATAATATAATCCGCATTCTCCGGCAATGATTGTAGGGTCTTCTGATAAATTAGAAAATTCTGGCTTAATATTCCAAATGCATTTTCCACCACTCTCCTGGATCGGGAAAGCATATAACTGAAGATGCTTTTCTTATTGTCCCCTTTGCTCTGCGATCCTGGATAAGGTTTCAATAAGCAAGTTTCCAGAGGAAAAGCCTCGTCACCCCAAACAACATGAGGTGCTAGGCATAATGTTCCGGGAAGCTGTTTATCTTCCGGAATACCTCGATGAGTTTCTAAATATTTTCCAAGTTTTGAATGTGCAAAATCCCTCCATCGCTTTCTTCCATATGATCCTATATCTACGACTGTAAATTTATAATGCGCATCTACCAATGCTAACTGAACAACAGAAAATCTGTGTTTGTAATTGAAAAACTTGGAACCGCTATTTGGTGGGGCCTGAATCTTCACATCACTGTCACAAATCTAGAATCTGACGAAAAAGGCGAGACGTATGAGGAAGAATTATTACAAGCAGAGAGTGGGCATGATGGTATAGGCCGTTCGGAACCTGATGGCACACGGTGACGCACGGGAGGGGAAGTTAAGGGGAAAGATGCGAATGGAGTGGGTAGCCAGCAGCCTTGCACTGTACGTCGGAACATGGTCTATCC
>Ga0136643_10003863_pt1 | contig 20396 bp, 17 predicted proteins | sample TergutLab28metaG_FD_96883 | JGI IMG/M metagenome (GOLD analysis project Ga0136643, IMG submission 96883) | Labiotermes labralis P1 segment gut microbial communities from Petit-Saut dam, French Guiana - Lab288 P1 (version 3) (version 3) | ecosystem: Host-associated > Arthropoda: Insects >...
GGCAAAAGTGAAATGCCCCTATAATTATTACAATCTGTTTTATCCCCCTTCTTATGAATAGGTACTATGATCGACTCCTTCCACTCTTCAGGCAATTTCTCCTTCTTCCAAATAGAAGTGATATCTAGTTGGTATCTAGTTGAGCAAAATGAAACTCATGCTCAGCAGTTTCCTCCAGTGCATGCTGTATCCATAAAAGAAGCATGGCACTGTTGGTGACCACATGAACTTTGTAAGGAACAGTAAAACATTATCACTTCTTGAACTTTATTTTCCAATGTGTGAGAATGATATCATTGCAGCTGATACCACTGTTCGCTGCATAATAACCCATACAAGTGCAATTCTTGGCTTTATAGTGGTACAGTATTCCATGTAAGCTTTAAGAGAAAAGACTGATAACCTGTACCAAAAAGAATACATTTCCCATACAGAACACTTTATTATGGTGAGAAATAAATAAATAAATAAGTAAAGAAAGAAAGAAAGGATTTATGAAGAAGGTACAGCATTATTAATGATGTAGAGTAAAAACTTATTAATCTGGGTTAATTGGAGGGAGAGGTCGTCTGAATTAAGTGATGATGTGGGTTAGCAAAACAAAAGTTAGCCGTAAAATCCTGTAAATGGAAAATTAATGATGTAGGTAGTTGTGATATTGTAATTCACTACCTATGTATTAATGTACAAAATATCAAAAGAAATTATAAACTATCACTGTAGGGTCTTTATTTAAAAACTAAGAAAGAAAGACACGATACATATATTTATTCATCAATAGACTTGGAAATTCTTGTTTTTGATCGTGATAATGCAGGTTTGAAGAAACTGTCAAGTACTGTATGAACAGACCTCTGCTGCCGTTCTTTAATTAGGATCTCCCTCACAGTTCTTAGGTGTTCATAATATGCCTGGAATTTTTGATTTGTTGAAGAGCCTACATAATTGATTACCGCATCAGTGCTGTCTCTTGCAGCGCTAAGAAGTTCTTCTCGTGGTTCAACTAGTTCATTATCTGTAGCTTCTTTCATAACAGAAGCCTTAACAACATCTGCAGCAGTTACTTCCCCTGTCAGATGTTGAAGTCCAGGGTCTTTTTCATCCAGTTCAGTTATAAGCAATAGCTTCTGTCTGCCTTAGAGTGAACAGTGATACTGAACAACAAGCAAGACTTGGCAGCAATGTAATGTATGTTCTGCCTGTGCACCTCCATCAGCACAGAGTGACTCATCTACTTTCCTAAATTCCATGTGTCTGTTAAGTTTGTACTCATTTGTGAATAGACTTTTTCATATTTCTCGATCTAGATTATCCAACATCTAGATTAATTCTGACCGGATTTGCGAGGGTTTACTGTACCGCAAAAGAAAACTCTTTGATACAAAAAATGAATTTGCTTAAATATATCTCCTAGAAGAATGAAGTCTACAAGGTTTTTTTTTACAGAAACATTAAAGATTTTTAAGGTGCAAATGAAACTACCACATTTATCATGAAGATGAGCCATTTCTGCTGATTTTCTGCTCTCACTTGTATGTTGTGTAGCATTGTAGTTGCTGGTGCAGCATTTAATGTTAATGTGCTGAAGTAATAATTTTGGTAGCGGTGCAATTATGATGCCAAATAAGGTCTGGGACTGATGCTACCAGGTGAGCATGGCTTGGTACATAACTGTTGCTGTTAGTCTGTGGTGTGACCAGCAGGGATTAGTGAATTGAAAATTTTAGCTCAGTCATCTCATCCACAGCAGCCCCACATGTTGAGTTGTGTTTTTCTTTGTCGTTATGGAGCAGTGAGCAGGTGTCAGAGTTTAGTTTCAGACTGGGGAAGATAGCTATAGAAACACACAGAAATGCTTGAAGCTGTTCATGGAAATAATGCTGTCATGTGCACATCTTTGAATGGTATAAAAGATTCAGAGAAAAATGTGAGGACCTTGAAGATGGTCAAGGAGTGTATAGCAACAAGCTTTGTGACCAGTCATGAACTGGTGGCCAAAGATCATCAGATTACCCTAATCTTGATATGGATCAGTTGCACATTAACCTGGAGACATTTCATCAGATTCTTCTTGAAGGTTTGAAAAAGAGGAAGATCTGCACACAGTTTTTTCTACTTAGTCTCATGCATGAGCAACAGAAGCTCAGAGTCATAATTTGAGGTAGTTTTGAGTATTTCAGTATGACTGTGAAAGAGAATGTCAGAGCAAGGAGTGGAGAGCCCAGTCAGCACCAAGGTCCAGAAAGATTCACTTGCAAAGTAATCAATTTTGGCATGGTCCCCTAGGAATTTGTGCCTGAAGGAAAAGCAGTGAATGGTGAATTCTGTGTACAGTTGCTGGAAAGGGTATTGAAGCAGATGTTCACGGTGAGGCCACAATTTCAACAGATGTCCTTTCTGATTCTTCTGTGATGGTTTAGTACTTCTGGCAAATCAGGGCAGAGTGATCACCCACCCATCTTATACAATTGACTTATTCTAGTCAACATTTTATAATCCCTAAAGTGAAAATTGCCCTCAAAGGAAAAGATTTTAGAATGCCAAGGATGCCAGGGAGATTGTAAATGTTGAATTAAATGTAGTTCCTCTGGACACCTTCAGTGACTGTTGTGTACAACTTCAGACATGCGTAAAAGGTGTGTGAGTCAATGAAAACAAAACAATAGGATTCATTTCTTTAAAGCATTTTTATTTCTGTAATGGACTTTGCAAATAAAGGATTACTTAAGAATAAAGTCTTCTGGAGTATTTGAATTTGTTTATATATTAAGAGTAACACAACTAACAAGCATACTGCATATTCCTTATGCTCGCTATAATCTATTTCAGGTGATTTTTATGGCCATTATTAGTTAGTTGCACAATTTACATGATAGAGAAAGAATGTCAGGTGGAGCTATCTCCTTTACAAGGAGTGGCATCATGTAGTGGTGCAGTTGGTTGACACAGTGGGCTACAAGCTGGAAGGTAGCAGGTTTGATTCCAGGTGGGATCATTGGGATTTTTCATTGAATTAATCCTTCGGCTCCACTACGGCCCTGGGGTTGATACAGCTTCTAACAGAAATGAGTACCAAGGGTACTACCTGGAGGGTAAAGACAGCCAGTGCAAACGGCTGACAAGCTTGCCACCTTCATGTGCTGATTGTCTAGAAATTCTGGGAGTCTCAACTTCCTGGAGCCTTAGGGCCTGGCCAGGCCTGTAATGGGATAGCTTTACATTACCGCTTGTACTGAGAAGAGCTAAGTCATGGCAAAAGAAAGAAGTTGAGTGAAATGTTCAGGTACATAAGGTAAAGTTGTTCCTGTGCTGATGATGAGATTATAGGGGGCTTGACCTCATCACTACATGAAGCTGGTCATTGTCACAACCCAGCCTCCTTACTCACAAGGAAAGAGCCCAAATATCCATTTAATGTGAGGCTGGTTGGCCTCAGGGACTGTCTGGACACTGGAAGAGAAAACCATCTCTTGTCCCTGCTGGAGATCATGATGTAATTATCAACCTTTCAGTCCTTAGCACAGTCAGCCCAATACTTGAGCTTTTTCTAGCTCCCAACTGTTGGATTTGGTAGAAATAAAACATTATTTCTGCATTTGGACTATGGTTACATGGGTGTAAATAGGGTTTGAGAATGCAGACTGATTGAGCACAGTCAGTGGTGTCCAGTGCACACAGTAATGAAATTACATATTCCATAACAGATGGGCAGTTTCACAGCTGAGATTACAGTATTCTGGGATGTGACTGCAGTGTAATAGCTTCAACATTTTGGAGGAACCTGCGTCCTCTGTCTTCATTGTAGAAGAAAATATGCTCTTAAATGTTGGTACCTAATTACCAAGTCACATCACAGAAGGCTGTCATCTTAACGTTCACGACCACTGTAACTTCAAATCACACAAGTTTGTGCCTGAGCAACCATTAATTTTTCAAGAAGGACTCTGCTCATTGGCATTGATATGTTGTTGATTGCAGTGTATGCATTTAGAACTTGCTCAGAACTGGTTAATTGCATGCCATGGAAGTGAATTAATTTCAATAAATGATGACTCTTTGGTGGTGATTTCGTATAAAATACAAGCCAGATTTGAATAGGTGTGACTGCACTGTGCAGTGAGAGGGATATGGATGTTTGGGCAAACATGTAATGCATGTGTCTGTTGAGAAACTGGCCCATTGCAGCTTTCTGACCATGCTGTATTCATGACTCATTCATTACCTAAGGGGAGGTGCATAAGTCATAAGTAATCTGCATGCATTTTGGTGTCACCTTTAGAATTACAATTGTTTCATAATGTGTTGTAATGGTACTTTAATGAATGACTGGTTCAGGGAGCAGGAGTCATAACCCACACCACAGTCTGTTCATTACAGTAGATGGCAGTTGTTTTCTGCAACATGCACAAGCCTTAAAATAGACATGACTGTTGCTTCTTCATTGATCTTAATTTGTGACCACCTGATACTATACACAATCCCCCTCCAAAAAAAATCACATGTGCCTCCCAGCTCTTTTTAAATTCCATATTAATGTTTTCTCCATTGCTATCCTCCAGGCAGTGACCTAATAAGTTGTTTCTTTGCCAAAAGCAGTTTCCATGTTTCCTTGTCCTTCTTGTTAACCTGCTGTTTGCTGTTTCAGGCACAGGCAACACAAGTACCGATGGCACATACAAGCCATCATTCTTAACAGACCAAGAGCTGAAGCATCTGATATTGGAGGCTGCAGATGGCTTCCTTTTCGTTGTAACTTGTGACACTGGCCGTGTCATTTATGTATCGGATTCTGTGGCCCCAGTACTGAACCAACCACAGAGTGAATGGTTTGGTTCATGTATCTTTGACAACATCCATGCAGAGGATGTTGAGAAGGTCCGTGAACAGCTGTCCACACAGGAGCCACAGAACACAGGCCGGATCCTGGACCTTAAAACTGGGACTGTGAAGAAGGAGGGCCACCAGTGTGAGTATTAGACTGTAACGCACCTTGTGGCTGGCCATATGTGTTAGTGACTGCTATAGAATACTTAGTTTCAATTGAAACTGATACCATGAGACAGGTTTGCAATGAAACCAAAGGACAAATGAATCTGTTAATTCTTGTTTGAAGGCTGCCTCCATTTGTAAAAACTGATGTGTGTAATTTCTTGCATTCTATACTGACCTGTGGCCGCAACATGTACTTACAGACCTGCAGGCATGAAAGTGGTGTAAAGAGTACAGTAGAACTCCACCTTAAGATTCCTCTGGGGACAGGCATTTTATGCCTGAAATAAAGAGAAGTCTTCAATGGGGTTGTTTAAAAATCGAACAAAAAATTATTACTGTAGTTACAGAAGCATTATTTCCATAATAAATTTAAACCGTATGGTGTTTGTCTTCTAACCATTTTGTATGTATACTTTTATGTTCGTTGTGTGTGACATGAAAAAAACTTCAGAGTTAGGGTTTTACTGCACAAGACATTATATTTGACCATTCTTCTGTCAGTGGATCTTGAAAGACAGTAACACTAGACAGTGCAACAAGGCACTCAGTAGTTCTGTGGCCTATGATGACTAGTCACAAGATAGGTTGCATCCATCATTAATGATCATATAATAACAGTATTGAGTTAGAAACATGTTCATATGCAGATGGCTCCTGCTGTGGGCTTTATGAGAAATAACGTGTGCACTGCCATATTTACTTGAATGCAAGGGAAATTTGGTACGTAAATGTGTGAGGTTATCTTACATTCATGTATGAAGTGCCAAACCAAGGCCTGCCTAATCAGATTTCCATGTGTAGATGGAGGAGAGGACAAACATGGCTAAAGTTGTTTAAATGTATTTAAATGAAGAGAAAAACATGTATGAAGTGTTTGTAAAGTTAAACTAGAAATTAGAGACTGTGTTGTTAATATAGTCATTGCCCGGCGATGCGTTTGAGGGTTATTTTTAAGTAGTACTTGAGAAAAAGATTGTTGAAGGTTAAAATGTCAGGCCATGTAGAAAAGAGGGCTGCGGGTGTGACCTTTGTTCTGAATGGAATCAGGTGATGTTATGATGTGAAATTTAAACTGATGGTGCTTAACAATGCTGAGAAAACAAATAGTTACAATGCAGCAAGAAAGTTCATTCTTGTGGGCAAATGTACAAAGTTGGAAGGAACAAAAACAGAAGTTGATAAATGCAAACTGCACCCAAGAATCTTTCAGTGGCTCCAAGCATGGACTTTTATAAGAAGTAGAAACAGAAATTGTTGAGTTTGTGCACTTGAAGAGCCATTTACATGCAAGACAATAAAATACGAAGTACAAGAACCTGCCAGATCACACATCATGCGACACCATTTCAAGGCCATAACGGGTTGGTGTGTATGTAATTTGGAGGAACAAGTCCAGTCAGCATAGAAGAACTTTGCTTTGCCAGAATAACCAGCAGACTGCAAGTTGAAGCATGTTGCTTTTCAGGGTCATGTGTTTGGTCTTTGAAAAAAAAAATTGCCACCTGAGTCATTGTATTTTGATATGCTGTCCAGTTACACTGTAGATGACACTGGAGGGAAAATCTGTGGCAATTAAAACATCAGGTTATGAAAAGATGGGGGTAAGTGTCATGTTGGTGCTATTAGCTGATGTGCAAAGTTGCCACCATATGTGATTCTGAATTACAAAAGAGTGCCTAAGCAGCAACTGCCTAGAGGACTTACGGTCATATGTCAACCTAAAGGCTGAGTGACCAATAAACTTATGAAGGATTGGTTATTAGGGGCATGGAACAAAGGGCCAGGGGCACTTCTGATAAAACAGGGGATGCTGGTCTTGGGCACGTGTAAAGGATGTTTAGCACCATAAGTAAAAGCCACAATTACTGGTGGTTCCATGAACGCGGAGACCTTGTGGTCATACCTAGGTGGATAACCTCACAACTGCAGGTGCTAGATTGCTGTGGTGAACATACCATTCAAAGACCACCTTAAGCAGCTGCATGGTGTGAGTGGCTCTTGATAACGGACCATGCCTTGGCCCCAGCTGGAAGAATTAAAAGCCTGGTGTGACTCTTTGTCATTGGATCATATTGGCATGGCAGTGCATCTCACCAGAAGTGACTGAAGGGTTTTAAGATGTGCTATATATCCAATGGAGTGGATGGGACCTATGATGATGTATTGTGGAATGAGTTTGAAGAAGATGAGATTGTTAGGAGTGAGAGTGAGGAAAATGAAGCCACTGACTGTGAAGATGGAGACAGTGACACTGTTTAGAAAGGCAGATAGAATATGGCATGGTTTGTGCATCAGTGTATGAAATTAATAGCAATGTATTTTCTCTTAACAGACTTTGTATTTTTGGGGGGTTATCTTAATTTAGGGTTCTCTTGTGTTCAGGTAAGTACAGCAATGCTTTATAATTGCTAATACACTGGTATTTCTTGACTTCCATTGTATGTAGTGATTGCAACTTAATCAACCAAAAAGTTATACACACAGACCCAAAATGGAAGCTCAAAAATGGTGAAGAGATGTTACACTTGTATCATAAATGCAGGGAGGGACTTACATTGAGAAACCTTAAATTGAGAAGAATTATATGTTATTTATTTGGAGTTTTGGCCTGTCCCACAAAAAAAATGAACCTAAAATATAGGAAGATCTTAAATTAAGAAACCCTAAATTAGAATTATTCTGTGTTTGTGTTTATAGCTTGTTTAACAGTACGTCGCGTTGCATGATAAGATGATTAGTTAATGCTGGGTTGTAAATTATGCAGAGGGAACCAATTTGGTTCTAATCTAAGATACTGTCTTCACATTTGCTGGAGTGACTTAATAAAAGCAACTAAACACCACTCTTGTGATACTTCTTTAAGGTCTTCACATGTTATACTGACCAACAGATAAGTGTGACAGATTAAACCTGAGATCTTTGTTCTTCTGGGACTTTTGGACCATTGAAAGGTGAGATCAATATATCATCTCAAAATGTCAGGTGACTTGGGGCCAGATCCCATAAAAGTGGAGACCTCGCTTACACCACAACAAATGAAAAGCTTTTACTTTGACATTATTCTATGCATTGTAAAGTAAACTTTATTCTATTCTAAGATAATAGCAAATGAATAATGACTTGTATGATAGGCTACAGAGTTTTACCGTTTGCATTCATACTCAGGAATGTGTTGATGTGAAGATGGGTATTTGTGAACAGGCCCCCTGTTTTGCATCTTCTGCCCTAAAGGTGTGAAAACCTGATGCTTGGATTCCTGGTACACCACTGTTATAAAAATGGGTGGACTGGTTTCTTTATCTCATAGTGAAACAAATATTTTGTGTGCCAAAAAGTGGGTCATGAATTTCTGCCTGGTGCCTTGTGGCTGTAACTTTATATCAGTCCAGGATTAGTTTCTACCTCTTATTTGCATGTTATGTACTAAACATGACAGGCCAGGCATACAGTAATGGTAAGGAAAATTGAATATATAAGGACTGATGTTGTGTCAAGAGTTCCTAGGCATTGTTACCAGGTGAGATTGCTGTAACTCTGTAAACCAACTCATTAACAGAAAACGGAAAATCGAGCCACCGGCCAAAACATTTTGTTTAGCATTGGTGATGAGGCAAGTATACTTTTTAAACATAGTAACACTTTATTTCCTTGTTGGCTGTGAAAGCTACAAGAGCAGGTGATAACACAAAAATCAGGATGTGCATATTAGTGTGACTCACCATAAAACTAATGTCAGTCATCCACCACCTTGTTTGAAAATAACAGGCAGAAAGCTGTCGTATTGATCTTTGTAAATGAGAAGTGTGTGTTCTTGTTGTGTTTCTGCACCAAACATTATTGACAGTTTGTAGAAGTGCCCTTTATTTTGCAGGAGCATGCTTCTTCAGTCATCAGGGTAAAAGACTAATGACAATAGTTTCTGCAGATTCTCTGCATCCAGTGGCAGCTGGGACCTACACCTTTGCCCTTTGTTTGCAGCCTCTATGCGCCTGTGCATGGGTTCACGGCGTGGGTTTATCTGCCGCATGAAAGTTGGCAACATTGCTGCTGACAACATGGCAGTAGGGCATCTGAACCGTTTGAAGCAACGCAACAGTCTGGGTCCATCCCGTGATGGACAGAATTACGCAGTTGTTCACTGTACAGGCTACATAAAAAACTGGCCTCCTTCAGGTAAGGTAATGATTGCAGTCTAATTGACTGCTTATCTCTGGCTGGAGATGGAAGCACTGTGCTTCAAAATTCCAGTAAATATGTACCAGTCAGCATGGTGTAATATCTTAGGAGACTTTGAATCTTCAAGTTTCAACTTTTCAGGTAGTTTCAAATGTCCATATGCACTTTTTTAGCTGGATAACTGTGGGTATGCACAGGGTAGGAAGAAATTATCTTGTGTATAAAGGTCTTGAATAAACATTTTATCTATTGATCCTGAAATATTGAGCTTTAAAATTACTTTTTTAACAACTTGTAGAGTTGAAGGTAAAATTGTTACTGTGCTTCATGCAACACCATGGCATGAAAGTGTGGGGGAAATGAAGGTATAGATAGGTCCACACTTTCTTAACCTCGTAATCAATTGCACACTTCAGCTGCTTTATCCTGCAAGGAAAGACCTGTTGACACCTGTTGGTCCCTGAGCCATGTTGTAAAAAAAAATGGTATTTTTTTCCTGCCAGGAATTGACTCGCCAGCCATGCAGTCCATAGTGTGGTCACTGTACTGATTGAACCATTCCAGCTCTACATGACATTTTAATGGAGGATGTGATGGTAACTTCCGTCACAGTGTTAGTGTGTGTCAGCTGCATTGCATTTTAAGTTGTATTTTGTTTAATTAATTTGCTTGCTCCACTGTCCCCAAAGAAACATTAACTTGGCTTCATTGTTGCAGGAGTGCAGATGGATCGAGGGGCGGATGATGATGGTCATGCTTCTCACTGCTGCCTTGTGGCTATTGGACGCCTGCAAGTAACATCAACACCCAACACCAGTGACCTTAGTGGTGCCAACAACAATGCTGAGTTCATCTCTCGCCACTCAATGGAGGGAAAATTCACATTTGTGGACCAGCGTGTGATGGCTCTTCTTGGGTACACACCACCAGAGCTGCTTGGAAAGTCCTGTTTTGACTTTTTCCACCCTGAGGATCAGACCCATATGAAGGAGAGCTTTGAGCAGGGTGAGTATGTGATGTGTCGTCAGGATCTGTGCTTGGATTTTAGCAGAATGTGGAATAAAATTATAGCACAGTAATTTCTTGTAAATTTTTTTTTTTTAATGTTTGTCTAAGCTTGGCAACCTTCTGCTTCTTTCTCCATCTCTTCTCCCTCTCCATCATTTCCAAGTGTTGATGAATGAAAATCTCAGATCTCTTCATTATCCAACAGTTTTCCCTTTTCAGTTTTTAGGCAACTCTTTCCTGTCACTCACATTGAGGGAGGAACATAGGTTGAGGGTATTTGAGAATAGGGTGCTGAGGAGAATATTTGGGCCTAAGAGGAACAAGGTAACGGGGGAATGGAGAAAATTACTTAATGAGGAGCTTAATGATCTGTACTCCTCACCCAATATTCAAGCGATCAAAGGGAGAGGAATGAGATGGGTGGGGCATGTAGCATGTATGGGGGAGAGTAGAGGTGTGTACAGGGTTTTGGTGAGGAAACCTGAGGGCAAGAGACCACTTTGGCAGACCCAGGCATAGATGGGAAGATAATATTAAGATGGATCTTTAGGGAGTGAAAATTGAAATAGTAAATAAGGTGGAATGTAGTATGAGTTTAATTATGCTGTAATTTTTATCAGTAGGTATTTTAAGGAACACTTATATTATTGGATATACAGTTAAATTATGTATAAGTGTAACATTCAGGTGTGTGTAACCATTGTTGCCATGCAAAAGCAAGAAGTATTACATATTCTGAGTGTGTGTACAGCATGTAAAGTGCATACACCATTATTGTGTTGTCATTTGAGGCCTCTCTGGCTCTACCATATTTTTCCACATTATCTCACAAATGACATGGTCTTTGAAAAAACATTATTGAACATAAAATGTGTGTGTTTTGATTTTCTCTACAACTTTTATATTAACATTCCTCATTCTGAGAAGAATTTAGCTACATGTTATAAATACACATGAGTCTTTAATGTGAAGTACCAATTAGCCTTGTCACATTTTAGTCAAACTTGAATTTTTGTGAAAGATTTTCAGAAAATGCTCAAATATCAAATGTCGTGAAAATCCATTCATTGAGAGCTGAGTTTTTTTTTATGTGGGCAGATAGAGACAGACATGATGAAGCTTATATTGGCTTTTCACAATTTTGTGAACGCACCTAAAAGTGATGGACAGACGGTTAGCAATATCAAACTGTCATCATCATCATCATCATCATCATCTAGCTAACATGGAGTTGGGCCACTTTTTGACACATTCTGGTCTCGTACATTTAGAAGTCTCTCCGTCTCCCCTGGTTTCTTCTTTTTGTATTATCGGTAATCTATTATGGGGCATTCTGTTTATATGTAGCAACCAGTTTTTACTGTATTCCTGTATTTTATCCAAAACTGGGGTTATATTTAGTTCTTTCAGTCTTTCCTTGTCATCTTTCTTGAATATTAGGATTACATCGGCATTTCTCCATTCATCTGGAATATAGTTTTTTGTGTATATTGTTTAAAAATTTCAGTAATCTCAATTTGAACTCTTCTGGTATGTACTTGTATAACTCTGAATTAATGTTTTCTTCTCCTGGACTTTTACCATTTTTCATTAATTTTAAGGCTTTCTCTAATTCATCTGATTTTATTAAAGCATCTTTGTGATTTCCTGGGTTCCATTCTAATTTTGGTTCATTTATGTTTGTTGTGTTCCATAATTTTTCATAGTACTGAAGAAATACATTTTCATCTATGTGTCCCTGAATTTTTGCTGTTTCCTATATCCTTGCTTATTGATTTTAAAATTTTATACACTTTAGGTTGAGTCCTATGTGTATTTGTCCCAAGAGAATCTGTGTCGTCTTCTCACTTGTCTTTTGGCTAGTGCTGTGTTTCTTTTGCATTCTGTTTTGTCTCCTATCTTCTTTGAAGCTAACAATTTGTTAAATTATGTTTTCTTTGCTTCCATTAATTTTTTTATTTGGTCATTCCATATTTTTAAATACAGTGGTGTAATGCTAGAACAAACGTAATTGGTTCTAGAACCTCGTTTGTTATAGCATCTGTTCGTTCTAGCATACATTGAAATATATGTATTTAGGGGTAAATCCGTTCCAGGCCCACAGCCTAGAACAAATTCATCTTCCAACACAACCATTTAAACAGGACAAATATAATACAAAATTAAAAATATAAGTGTAAAAATAATATAAAATTAATTTATTAAATTTTTATACACTGTACATTTAAATTTGAAAAGCATAAACAATCTAATGCACATGAAAAGCATAAACGTTTTCCGCAGTGAAAATATAAACAAACTTTCCCAAATAAAAATCATAAAAGGTCACATAGAAGTGGAAGGAGAGAAATCATCATTCCTATTCATCTTGGGTAACAGTCCTGTGGGAAGATCATCAGTGGAGGGCGTTTGTCCACCTTTTTGAAAAATGAATCCAAGTTTGACTGCTTGATCCTGGATTTTTGGACCCTCCAAAAGTGAGTCATCAAGGTGTCATTAAAATGATAAAGGCCCATTTCCACAGCTGCAATATCCGGGTGATAATCATTCTTAAGTTTGGACAGTTTATTGCAGCAAGATAACACTTCTTTAAGGTCCTCAGCTGGAATGCTGTGACTTTTTTCCTTGTCATCATCATCATCCCCAAAATCTATCCTCTGCTTCAGTGCCTCTGTCTCTTCATTGTGAAGCTGTACTAGCTCCTCAAATGACAACTCCTTCCTGTGGTCCTCCACCAACTCTTCCATGTCCTCCTTATTCATCTCCAGGCCCATGGAACTGCCCAGACACACAATTTCCTGCACAACAGGCTGTTCCTCTAACTGTTGAAATGCTTCGAAGTCCCTTGGAGCCACAGCGTCAAGCCACAATGGCCTCCAAGCTGATTTCAAGCACCTAACAGAAACCTCCTTCCAAGCAACCACAATTAAGAAACAGCATCCACTATATCGAAGTAAGAAGCCCTTCTGAGTCACATCACTGAAAGAAGTGGCCTCAAAACGTTTCCTAAACAGTGCCTTAGTGCAGAGTTTTCTAAAATTAGCGATCACCTGCTGGTCTGTAGGCTAGAGGAGAGGCGTCATATTTGGTGGCAAGAAGTGGACCTTGAAACTGAGCTCATCTGGTAATTCTTCCATCAAATTAGGAGGATGAGCTGGAGCATTGTCCATGAGCAAAAGAACCTTCAATGGAAGATCCTTCTCCCTAAGGTAGTCACAGACAGTGAGGCCAAACACCTCAGTCACCCAGTCGGAGAAAGACTCCTGGTCACCCAAGCCTTATGGTTGCATTGCCACAAAACTCCAAGGCGGTTTATCCTGATGTTTTTAAAAGCTCAGGGGTTCTCCGAATGGTACATGAGCAGTGGTTTGACCTTGTAGTCCCCCCGAAGCATTGGCACAAAAGAGCAAAGTAAGCCAGTCCTCATTGGCTTATGGCCAGGCAAAGTGGTCTTCTCCTTCGTGATATATGTTCTGCGTGGCATTCTCTTCCAGAAGAAGCCAGTTTCATTGCAATTAAACACCTGCTGAGAAACAAAACCTCCCTCCCCAATCATTTTCTTAAATTTCTCACGATGTTGCTCAGCAGCATCCCTATGAGCAGTGTCACCATGCCTTACAACACTGTGTAATCCAATCCTTTTTCTAAATCTGGTAAACCACCCCTTGGTGCTAGAAAACTCCTTCACAGGACCATTACTTGTACTAGGAGCCTTAGCACCAAGTCCCTCAAACAGTTGTTTGGCCTCTTCACAAATAATTGCCTCACTGACACTATCACCTGCCATTTGTTTTTCATTAATCCACTATAATAGAAGAGTTTCCATCTGTTCCGTGATATTACAATGCGAACTGCTTAGCCTAGAGATTCCCTTTGCGACCAGCGCACTTTTTATTTCTTCCTTGTTTTTTGAAATTGTACTGATAGTTGATTTAGCCATACCTTGTTCAGCACTTAGATCTCCTACACTTTTTCCACTTTCTTGCCTGGAAATTATTTCTTTCTTAATGTCTAAGTTAATTAGCTTTCTCACTCTATTTTGCCAGCTCATGGCTAAAATTATATAGCAGAATAATTTAAAAAACATATTTTCACTGTTAAAGGTGAAAATGAGCAGATAACTGAACTAAACTGATAACTAAACCTTACAAACGATAACAAAGTTGATGATTGACACTCTAATCAAAGCGGGAAGGCCCGACACATCATGCGCACATCAGCCGATAGTATTCCTCCGCGTTCTGAGTAGCACCTGTGTTCATTGTTGCATCCTGTTTTTATTGATAAAAACTGTTCGTTGTAGCATTCAATCATTGTAGCACAACCCACTGTACTTTCTTCTGTTTTGTGTCTTTATTTTTCCCAGACTTTTGTATGCTACTGATTTTAGGATGGTTTGTCAGTTTTCCCATTCTTCCTCAACATCTGTTTGGTTTGCTTTTTATGTTATTTAAATGAAGTTCCACTCTTTGTGTATGTAACCATCTTATGCTTTCATTGTTTAACAGTCTTATTTTAAATAATTCTTCTTGCTCTACTAAAACGTTATTTTATTTAGCCATCGAGGTGCAAAATTTACTTTTTCACTTAATATTTAATGGTCATTAACTAATTCATTGCTTCTGTAAACTCTAATGTCTTGTATTACCTTTGAAGTTTTCATATATGTTATAAAATAATAATTGATTTGTGCCCTTTTCCCAAGTAAATTTATGGATTTGTTAATGCTTAGCAAGCTATAAGCAGGTTGTATGTGTCACATTTACACTAACACTCATTTCAGAATATCTTACTATGTTGTTTGGTCTCTTAAATCATCAATATTGCAATATATGAAACTGTTCCCTATCCCCTCAAGTAAAAGTAAATATAGAGGGTATATTTCATTAGGATGCTGAGGAGAAATGCGCTGAAATTCCTAGTGAAGTGGAGAAGTGACTTTTCTTACTAAATGGCAAGTTTCCACTAATTGAGGGTTATGCAGAGTGTAAGGCATACCGTGTTTCATTATAAAAAAATAATATTTTCTTTACTTAAGTATTTAAAGAAACTTTCCCTACAAGTAAATACAGTTACATAATTAGTAATACCAAGTTAAGTTTTAGAGTAGTTAACAGCATATGAATTAAGTGCTAGAACAGGTTAATCAGTAATCAAAACAATTGCTTGTGTTACCCAAAGCAGTGTAGTTTTGGTGCATATTCAGAATGTGACATTACTTGTAAAAGTTTATGATCATGTGTTAATGACTGCTGGCACAAAAAAACAAGATCGATGGTTGTTTTTTTGGACCACAGTTGCATAGTAATTTACGATATGTTGGAGAATGATGAAAATTATATGGTGACGAGTGTTCTGTCCTCTGAATATTATTGTATTAATTCAAAGTGAAATGGATCAGAGGAGCAGAGCTGCTGGCATGCATGCAGTAGTTGAGAAATACAAACATGGTTTTATTTGGACACCTCGAGAGAAGAGACCACTTGAAAAACATGGGTTTTAAAGGAAGGATGGTATTCAGATAAAATGTTTTGAAATGGAGTATGAGGATGTGGAGTGTATATTTCTGGCTCAGGCTGAGGTCCTTTGCCATTCTTTTATGAGCAGTATAATGAACTTTTTTGTTCATAAAAATCAGATTTGTGATTCTGACAGTGGTGACTCTGAAGGTAGCCATCTTCTGAAATGTGACGCTATGTTGTCTGGTAAATATGCACTGAGAGGTAGGCAGCAGGTTTCTCAGAAACTTCTGATACACATATATTTCAGACTACATGACATCACATCCAAGAAGATGATGGTTTTCATCATGAAAGTTGTTGATTTTTTAATGATAGACCAGCTACCCCAGAGACTTGGGTTAGTTATTGGTCGGTAGCCAGTGAACTGAATGTATATTCTGTGTTGGTTGTTGCTTGCAGTGCTCAAGCTAAAGGGGCAGGTGATGTCTGTCATGTACCGGTTCCGTGCCAAGAGCAGGGAGTGGGTGTGGCTGCGCACATCTGCATTTGCATTCCTCAACCCTTACACAGATGATGTGGAGTACATTGTGTGTACCAACACCAGTGCCAAGTGAGTCACATGTCTCTTGGTTACTTGGATTGTTTATTGCGTTTGATTGAGATGAACCACAGGGACTCAGCAGTTTGACCAAAATAATTACTTTTATAGTTTGTATTCAGGTGTGTCGTGGGACACTGGCTATCCTGGTGGAGAATTTCCTCATTCCCTCCATGCAAATGTAGGGACAGTACTTTAAGTTAGGCCACATCACTTCCTTCCATATCTATTCCAGTTCATTATCCATCAGTCCTTAATTTAACAGTATGTAGGCTGATCTGCTGCCAGCATATTTAAATATGACACAAGTTCCTCTGCAGCATGTGTGCATCATGTATAATGTTGCCAGGACATTCCTATAAATTCTAGCCTGTATAGTTGTGTAAAAAGTGATCATGAAAAATAAGTGTGTTATGTTTATGTGTACTGTGTTGCAGGTCACTGCACTCACAGCAGGCAGATGGGACAGGAACTGAGCCTGGGGAGCAGGTTACTGCATACCAGCAGCCAGGTCTTGACTATAGCCTGCAGCGACGAGACACCACACCTGTGTACCCCCACATGATAACCTCCACGCAGCACATCCAGAGTGAGTATGGCAAATGTGATAATGCATCCTGCCTTGCAGGTGTTGAAAGAGATGTTTTCTAAGGTGCAAGCGTCCAGGAAAGTCTCTGCCATGCCCATATGTGTGATGATGGCTGGTAGAGGGGATGTACAGCTTACCCTAGGCTCTGAACTAGAGAAGAGGCTGCTTTTACTGTGTCAGAGCTGTAGGGAAGAAAAGACATATGAAGAAATTTATATTGGACCCAGTTGTACCTGAATCTGAAACATATGGGACAGAAATCAGCACCTTGGTCTTGAATCACCTGCTCTTCTCTGTATATTCGTACAGCTGATGTGTATGCACACTAGTGGAATAAAGAGATTGTGAAAGAAACTGTAATGGGTTATTTCCTCCTCATGAATAGGCAGGGACAGTTATAAGTTGGTACCTTGATTAGTATTTAAAGTTGTCTTTTGCAGGTTCCCAGCAGCAGCAGCCAACAGCAGCTGCCCGTCCAGGTTCAGCGAATGTTTACAGTAGCTATGACCCGACACATTCACCAATTGGCTACAGCTCCCCTACCACACAACAGACCAGTTCAGGTTCTGTGTTGAGTCGCATTAGTAAAGCCAACACAACCAGCCCCACACCTGCCCAGGCTGCCTGGAGCCTCAGACAAGTGAGTCAGATTCCACACTTTTCTGTTGTAATTTCCAGCCCTACTTGTACTATCTGTGAATCCGTTTGTGCAAACAATTTATAAAGTGGAACTGTTTTCATGAGGGAAAGAATAAAACTGCTGCCATCTGGTGTTCATGTGAACAACTGGAAGAGATATCAAATAACAGAGCAAATATAAAACCTTTGCATGGGGTCATTATGTGATGATAAATTCATACGGTTGCAGACAGAAGGCAGCTGACAGGACAGGGAGCTTTCGGGGGCAAGTGACTGGGGAAGTATGCAGTTGCTTATCTGCATCATTTGTAAATCTGTATGGTAGAACCAAGCAGCAGTAAAGCACTAGACTTATTTTGAGTGTTGAGGCTAGGTTCTCAGTTCTCATTACAACCTTCTAGATCACCCAGCAATAGTACCTTCTCTTACATCACGAAGTTTATAGCATTTACAAAACTCAGGTTTGGTATTTATTTATTATTTATAAAAAATAATATTACACAGTAAAATTGTGTTACTGAGAGAAACTAATTAATGCATGCAGTCTTCTGTGTATTTATTTCATGGTTGAAAATAATTGACAGGGTAACAGAGTGTTCTTGTGTTTACTTGTAGCTAGCTGTCTGTGGGTAAGCATACTTTGTGGTAGTCGGGATGGATACATAAAGCAACCACAGAATATGTCTTGAATGAATTTGCCAGAAATCCTGTTAGGTCAGTGGCCTCCTGCATAGCAGGGAGAGCTCAAGAAGAACTTGCCAGGGAAGCTTGTCCTGGAAAGGTTGATATTACAATTCCTGTTGGCTTCTCCTTTGGATGTTTCTCCATGGCGACTGGATTCATGCCTGTTGTGTCCATTGTCCACCAACTGTCTCCTTGAAGACATCTGACCATCTCATCTCTGGTCTTACAAGATTCCTTTTCTGATACTTCGGTCCCACACTGTAGCCATGTAGTGTCCATTTCAATCAGTCCTTTCATGCTATATATCCGCCCCACTCCACTTGAGCATCTCTCCCAATGCTATGTCATTTCTCATGCTGGTCACTCTTCTAACTTAGATGTTTTGAACCTTGTTCTTCCTGATCACCTCAAAAAAATCTATCTTCCTTTCCAGTTCATGTTGACATATGTGTATCATTTTGTTGTATTTACCAGCGAGGGACCATTTCTGGGCTGCCTAGAGTATGGTTGGGAGCACACAGCATCCTGGTACCTCCTCCTGGTTGCCATCGTTTGATACTTGTCTGATAAGATATACTTAGGCTTCAGTATTTTTTATGCAAGTCTGATTTGTCTTGTGATTTCTATTCCTGGAGTCATGTTGAATGATATGACTTGTCCAAGGTGTACATATTCTGGGACACAGTCAAGTGTTTATCTTTCCGCCACCATTGGGACTGCCTTTCTGTTACGAATAGTCATGACCATTGTTTTCTTAGCATTTGTCTTGATTCCAAGTGCTTTGCTAACACTGTGCAGCTCTCCCAGCATTTCTTCCAGTTCCATTCTCAACTTCGTGAAGAAGACATCACATTCAATCAGTTTGATGACCCTTTGCCATTTATTTTTTAGGCCATAGTTCTTCTTCATTTCACCTTCCAAAAAATGTCCTCCAGAAGGCATGTCAACTGTTTTGGTGAAATTGGGTTGCCCTGTTTGACTGCTGTCTATAAATTGAAGGTTTATTGTGCCTTATTTGTTTTTCTTTGGCATAAATGTTATTGATCTTGCTCATAAGCCTGGTGTTCTTATTTGGGATGCTTTGGTGTAATCAGTGAGTGTAATGTATAAGCCTATGTTGAATTCTTGCATCTCTTCCACCAGTTGGTTTACTGTGTGAAGATCATATCATGCTAAATCCTGTGCAGAAGCCTATCTGTTCAGGGGGGATTGTTCTTGTCAAGTGTCCTGGTTTACCTTCTTTTGATGACTTTCATGAACATTCTTACAAAAAAAAAAATATCCTAGGTTTGTGAACTATGAATTGTCAGATGGTTCCAGGTATTATCTGTTATTACTGGTGCCAACACCCATTGCAATTGGTGTTCCACACCTGGTGAAATGTATTGCCACTGCTAGATGCAACAATTTATGTATTTTAGTTTAGATGTTATTCAAAGCAACAGTGATGTGACTTGGAGATGAACATCATTGTGGTTGAAATATTTATAGGGCCCTTAGTTTATCTGGCCCACATCATTGGTTACTTGCTCCGTTATTGTGTACAACTTGGCTGACTGAGAGAGATGCATACACTTGATCTCTTGCAGAGGTTGGGTGTCTGTGGTCATAAAGTTGGTTAGCCTTCGGTTGTAGTGTTAGTACCAGTGACTGTATACCACTGCAACATTATGTGTTTCTGAATTATGTACATGTGCAGTAACAGTCCTACAAGAAACATCATAAATTCAGACACAAATTTCCTGATACATGTGTGTCAACACTAAAACTATCTACAAATAGGTAAAAAGGTTTTGAGCAGCTGGTTCATTTCTAGTCAGTAAGAGAACTGCTGTAGATACATGCGGAGGAAAAACTAGAAATTGATGCTAGACTGGTGACATCTCCCAGAAAATTGTTGGTTTGATTCATACAGCAAACAGATGTCTCTGCATTTTCAGCACAAATTTCAGCATACACGGTGCATCTATTAAGTTTTAGGACTGATTGTGCAGAGCGAATACTACATGCGCCATCAGGCAGTCACCCACAGAAACACGTAGGAGCAAGTCTTGACACATTGTATGCATAGTGTTGTCTAAGTGAGTTGAGCAGTATTTGTGATTTGTGGCATGAAACGAAGCTGTGTGTTAAAGCCTCGTCATGGATTTGCGTATGGAGCAACGATTAGCGATATAAAGTTCTGTTTTAAAGCTGGAAAAAGTGCGACGGAAACTCTCCAAATGGTAATTGCAGCTTTTGGGGAGCA
>Ga0136643_10003868_pt1 | contig 20388 bp, 18 predicted proteins | sample TergutLab28metaG_FD_96883 | JGI IMG/M metagenome (GOLD analysis project Ga0136643, IMG submission 96883) | Labiotermes labralis P1 segment gut microbial communities from Petit-Saut dam, French Guiana - Lab288 P1 (version 3) (version 3) | ecosystem: Host-associated > Arthropoda: Insects >...
GAAGATGGATGTATTAACATCTGAAACATGTTGAGCAGTAAATTGACATAATAAAGCAAGTGTCATCTAGTTGGTCTACCTTTATTCAAATATCAAGATGATGCACGGTCCAATACACATAAGATTGAAAATATCATTTACCTGATTCACAGAATAAGTATTTTCCCATGTTTCATTTTTGATCATGTCAATAAAATTTTCTATAGAATCCTTATTTATATAACGAGATCTATAAATCAAAGAGATTTCACTATTAATAAACATTTTTTAAGTATAATGAATTGCGCCTCATGGTCTGACAAACCGTTAGAAATAGGAGCTACAGTGAAAAGATTTATTCTTGAACCATCTATAAAGATACTATCAGTTGCTGATCCAGATTTCATTCTCAGTCCTAGAAGGGAAGTTAGTTACATTAAATAAGTTATAACATTGAAATAAAGAAATTATTTCCTTCTTATGACAACTGTCTGTTAAAAAATTAAAATTTGTATCACCACAAAGTATGAAGTCAAGGCCAGGTTTATATAAATACTTTGACATCAAATCAAGAGAATGTATAAATTGAGCAAAGTCCTCAGAAGGAGATCTACACAAACATATTACAATAAACTTATATTTTTCAAGATTAATTTTTATGGCAGAAGGCTCTAAAATTTTTTCCAGACCAAACTGAGAAACAGTGAGAGTATCAAACATCATATCATTTCTAACAAATATGCAAATACTGCCCTCTTTACAATTAATACAAGGTCCTAGTGATGAGGTTGGGAGCTTTTGGATATGCTTTTGTTACAGCTCCTGCCTACAGTTTTCATTTTTGATGCAGTATCCACGTGATACCATTACAGTTTCTAACATATACAGCTTCTAAATCAGGTCACATAGGTTTATTTACAAGTATTACAGCAAAACTCAAAATCTTGACATGCCTGGAGAAGGGTGAGTTTGTGTTGTGGTTCATTAAGACCAAACAATACGGTGAGATGAAACATAATTTTCAGACAACATACTGAAGGACACCACCAAGTAGACCATTGATGTGAGTGGTATAAGACATTAATGGAGACTGGACGTATCCTCTGGCAGACAGGATCTGGGTAGGTGCTTGCAAATGTTGAGGATGTTGAACAAATCCCAGAATCATTTGCACATAGTCTGCAGAGATTTGTGCATAGGTGTAGCTGTGAAATTGCAAATAACACGCTCCATAGTGCAAAAGATGCTAAGCATTACCTGCAGATTGCATGAATTCCAGATTCAAATTGTGCAGGTTCTGAAGCCCATTAATTGCTATGCATTTGGTACAGATATTTTGGAATGACTTGGTGACAAGAATGGATTCCTAAAACATGTGATGTGTACAGCTGATGCTACTATTCACATGTCAGGAAGAGTCAGTTGACACAATGTTAGGATCATGGGTTCTGAAAAGGCTCGTGTTATGTGACAGTGAATGTGACAGCCTTCAGATAACTATGATTTGCCAGCTCATGCATGGCCATGTGATGAGACCATTTTTCCTCAATACACCAAAGACAAATAAAACTAAATACCCACAGATGTTAAAAGATCATGTTGTTGCTCAGTTGCCTAACCTCAGTCAAATGATTTTGCAGCAAGACAGTGCTCCACAACACTGAGGACAGGAGGTTCATGGTTACTGTAATGTAAAATTCCCAAGTCTCTGTATTGGTAGCAGAGGTCCAATTTCAAGGCCTCTTTGCTCTCCTGACATAACCTCTCTAGATTTCTTGTTCTGGGGGACAAATTTGAAGGACAGTGTGTGCCAATGGAAGGCAATCACAGTAGAGGAGCTTCAGTAGAAGGTCAGTAATATTTTTCTGATAATCATTTGTTTATTTTTCCCGAAAATCATGTGGATCTGCAGGTCTGGTCTGATCTCAGCGAGTGATATCACACACTGAGCTGTCTCTTGGAGTGTTGTATTCTCTGTTTTGCTGTAATAAACAAATAAATAAATGATGATGATTACGATGATAGTAGTAGTAGTAGTAAAAGGTAAAGCAGTCCTGTTACAGGCCCAGAGTGACCCAGAGGGTTCCAGGAAGTTAAGGTTCTCAGATTTCGTGACAACGGCACAGGATGGTGGTAGGTTGTCAGCCTTTCGCACCGGCCGCCTTTACCCCCAGGAAATACTCCTGGTACTCATTTCTGTTAGAGGCTGAGTTGACCCGAGGGCCATAGTGCGATCAGAGGGATTTTATGTCAAAGAAAAATTCTAATGACACCAGCTGGGATCGAACCAGCTGGTGTAGTAGTAGTAGTAGTAGTAGTAATAAACTCCCTGAGATGCTTTACTGTATGCAAGAAACTGTATAATAGTATATGATCTGATTCAGTTTGTGTACTTATTTGAAGTTGTAAAGGTTTCATGCAGACATTGTGTGTAATAACGTTGTGGACATCTTCAGACATACTCGTAGATAATACATCTCTGTTTTTTATGTGTGCAGTAACTGGCAGTTTTGTTTCAGATTTAGTGGAGCACAGAAATAACAGAAGTTGGCTGCATGTCATCTGTCATATGGATAAAAAAAGAAATGTGAAAGAAAGATGTAAGTTAAAATCTACATTTCACAGACATCATCACTGATGATATTAACATCAAATATGCTACTCCAAACACAGTACATAGAGCACTACATATGGGACTTTTGGAAAACAAAGTGGCATGGGGACAGACCCTTCTTTGAATTTTGTATGGCCCATGTTCCATCTGTATTGTATTCTTTCTCTGAGTAGTTCAGTTTTTCTGTATCAATATCGTTCCATCAATATTCCATACCTACAATTTGTTCATCTGCTGTTGACACTATAGAATCTGAGCAATTGACAGTGTCACGATTAAATGAGACACTAAAAGGGGGGGAAAAAAAAAAAACCAGTATGGTGACACTTACGCTGTGCTTGCAAAATTGGTCCACATGTGAATGAGAGAGTCAGCCATCTGTTCTTCCTCCAGTGTAGCAGTGAAGTTACCAAAGATCCTTGCTGAAGGAAACAGGTAGATGAGCTCATCAGCATGACACACTCCTGTTACAGTTACGAACAAATGGATTAGACAGGGCACCAAAAAACACCGTTGGTGCATGTCTTAGATGGGTCACCAAGTCATCTCTCTTATAATTTATCATACTACAAAGGTGTAAAAATATGTTACCTGCATTTCTGAGTTGTGTTCATCCACAGAAATTGCCATAATTTAAACAAACTAATTTTTCTCTGCCATTTCATTTCTCAGGTCTATTGCAACAATTTAGCAGATATTTCGCTGCATAGTTACGTTCAACATTTCTTGATAAAAAAATTTCTGTTTGGTTCATGTTAGGATCTATGAAAATGGTGTGCCACATAAGATAAGAGTCTTCTTGAACAAATCCATAAAATATTTTCTTTACAACACCAGGCAGGCCTTAGACAGGATTGTTTGCTTCAAGCTGTGGGCATAGCTATCTTATTTAAATGATTCACATATTTGTTATATTTTTTATGTTGCACCTACCATCCAAAAACATGGCACAGTGTCTTATCTTTAGCTTGACACAGCTAAAACAAAGGGCTGTCCCTGCCAACCAACATAAAAGACATCTGCCCCTTGCTACACCTGTCTGCCTTGTACGTATATCAAATATGCTGACACATCTTTCAAACTCTTAATGTTGCATTCTTTGTTGATGATGCCCTTCGTACTTAAGAATGGAGTGTATGAAATATTTGCATATTAATTTTTTTAACTTCCCAATAAGAAATAAAAGTGTGTATGAATTATGTAATTCCATGAATTTTATGATAAAACTGTGTGTGTGTGCACATAAAAAAATCTTCTTTTGCAACTCACCAAAATCTCTTGTGGGGTCTCCAAATAACTCGCTGAAGCTATGATGCCCTCGATATGCAAAGTAGTAGTAGTATATTGAAGCACCACCACCCTCCATTATGTTCCTAGACAGCTGAATTCGTACAGCCTCATCTGCTGCCCATAGGAAAAAGCTGTCTGTGTACATCTGAAATAGGAAATACAGTGACAGAGGCCTGCAGATTAGCAATGAAAGAGTTTGTTCAGATTGCATATTTACTGTTGACGGATGAAGAGAAAATCTTTGCAGGGCAGTAGGTGTGTCTGATGGAATGCAGAGGACTGCTGGCTATGGGGAGCAATGCTGGACCAATATTGGTACAGGCAAAAGGCTCCTCTACTACACACAGACTGAAAATGTCAGGTATTTCAAGTAGTAGGTGAGTGAACTATTTATCATATTATTTTGTGAACCTGTACTCATATTTTAGACCAAAGTGCATGTGGTTTTACGATGTCAAATAAACATAGATGTGAGAAGGATATTGGTACTTGTAAATTCAGCAGCCTTGGAACAATGCTTTCACGATGGGTATTAGCAACTTTTCATTCACCACAAAATCTTGCACATCTGCACCCACCTGGATTCCTGGAAGGGAACTTCTCCTGAGCTGGGAACTACACCAGCAATGCAATGTGCTTCTCCATCCAAATGCAAGCTGTGACTTACTGTAATATTCTCAGTCATTGTCTATAGAAAAGGTAAAGTTATCCCTGTGCACACCATACAGACTTACAGGGAAAGAGGATGTGTACCTCCACTCATTCTTAACCTCAGCACTAAATGGAGTTACGTGACACTTGGAAAATGTGTTATATTAAGAAACTCAAAGTAATCTTAATGATGACCATTTAAGCACAGTAATTATACAGTTAGAAAAAGTGTGGATTTGCCAAAGACTTACATCCACCACTTGATGCAGGGTTTCATTTCCAATGGGCTCTTCCTTGAAGTAAAAAGCTCTGATGCGCTGGCTTATCTCAGCTGCTATGCTGGGAGAGCTTACTTCCCCATAGAACATAGAGATGGGAGCCACACGCTCAAACTCAGAATTCAGCTGAGCTACAAGTTCTGCTTTCTCATAGATTGCTGAAATATGCAGCCATAAGGAACATCAACTCACCAATCTTTCCAGTTACACTAAAACTCAAATATGGCAGATAGGCCTGCACAATTGTGGCCGATGCAATAAAATGCACCTAAAAAATTTCAATAGAAGGAAGCCCAAAAATTGTGGGTCCCCAAAATTTTGCAATATGAGTTTCACTTTGTATTTAGTAAACTTTTTATGGTAGAAATATGTAAAATGGATTGTAGAAATGGACGAAATGCTTAACATTATGGTAGAAATATGTAAAATGGATTGTAGAAATGGATGAAATGCTTAACATTATGGTAGAAATATGTAAAATGGATTGTAGAAATGGATGAAATGCTTAACAGAACGAACATAAAATATGCATAAGTGTTAGTTCGGTTTTACTGTTGTGGTATTTTCGGGAATTGAAAATTGGTGGTGTAAACTGTAAAGTCACTGGGATGACAGTAAGGGGCAAATGAGCAGATTGTTTAGTGTGATAGCTATGAAAGTGAAGTTGCTTATGGTTTGGTATAAACAAATTTGGTCTGCTGGTTGCACATGTGACAGTCATGTCATATAATTTAGAGTGTGATGCAGTGGATGCTGTACTGTTGGAAGAGACATTGATAAGAAAGACAAGGTATCAGATGAAAGGCCAGATATGGAATTTTTAACACAGTAAAGTATTGTGACTTTGACGGTTTTAAAAACGTTTTGTTTGTGCTCAATAACATGCTGCTCTTTGTAGAATAAGACCTTCAAAATGCAGAATGAAAGTCAAAACACCCCAACACGTCAGTGGAGGGGACTAACAATATTTTATCCTTCACATCAACATTATAACCTCTTACAAATCTCTGTGTCATGAAAAACAAAGAGATTAAATGCTGGAAAAAGACTGATGTTTAGCCAAGTCTGATCATTTATCTAACTTAGTGAACAGATCCGTTAAGTGTACCAGACTTTCATATCTGAATGAATAAATGTTTTTGATATCAGGTAGTGAATATATTTTGTTAGAGGTGAAGTCCTTTGCAGGGAAAATGTTTCTTGTTTTCAGAGCATGAAACATTGTAGAAATAATATGTAACAGCTGTATGGTAAGTCTGGGATCTGAATTACAAAGAGCTGTGCATCGACAGCATCTTAATATTCTTATTTTACTGCTGTAAATGCTCAATCAGCTTTTCCCGCAGCGTATATATTTCTGTTAGACGAGCGTATGTTCAAGGACTATGTGGCAACTTTGCAGGATTTCGTTGCACAAAACAGTAGAGAAATTCAGAAACTACTTTGCGATTGTTAACCAAAACATGGCTTCTCATATGCAAGGTGTAATGGAATGAACAGTGAGTTAAAAGGAGCTGCAGTTTGTGAAAACTGGAATATTTTAGTTTATTACAGCAATAAATAATTATTTCTAAAACCATAGACGTGTTTCTTTTGCACACCAAGATGCAAATATTTATGTGATGTTGTCTGAGGATGAGGGCTGTGTGTAGGCATTTGAGGTGTGATATTAAGTGTTTGATTATAGTGGAATTAAATTTCTGAAAAGTCACATTTCAGTGTTAAATGCCTCACAATATTTCTCCTCACTTGTAGTTGGTTATCAGTATACAAGTATTTATGGGGTAAGTCCATACTAACGTGCTGCCTTTAATGCCCCATCTCCAGAATTTATTCCTGTCAGCCAGGGGACATACTGAGGGCCTTGCTGCAGTAGCTGTAGAGGGTCAGCAGGCAAGAATACATCCTGCATTCCTGCAGGTTCTACTACAGGTTTGAAAGGAATCAATGGGTCCACATGCCATTCCTGAAACAATATCCTTCCAGCATTAGAGATGACACGCTGATAGCCAAAGGCTGGACTTATTCACTGGTAATCCTGAATTACATGAATACTGTATGTGAAGAAACAACAGTCATGACATTTGAATATTTAAACTTCATGGACTTAAATGACAGGACTGTGCAAAGAAGACAAAGACATACAAAATAAATAACATTACACACAAAAGGACAGAGAGATCAGTACAAAAAGTTAACAAGAAAATTGGCAACAATGGATGACAGTTTTATTACTAACTGCTTATAATGGGTGAACATTTCATTGATGATGATATAATTCATAGTTACAAGCAAAAATCTTATATTATTTTAGGAATCATAGACAAAACATGAAAATTCCTCTTTGTTGTCACAAAATAAAGATCATACTACAACGCAAGATGTATTCAATGAACAAGCAATGCCCATGATGCCTGGTACATCATATAGGCCTACCATGAATTGTTTGTCTGTAGCTATAATGTCTGCAGCGTCCTTAGTTCTTAGACACTGCACCAGGTCTGCATTTGGGTTGGTGGGGCAATGCAGTAGGTTTGCCAGCTTCTTAGCCTGATGCACCGAGGATCCATTGGCTGCAAGAGCCCATGTGCAGAGTGCTGTGCCACTCTGGGAAATACCACGATGAAACAGGCCTGCCAACAACACACAAGCTACACAACTAACATGCCTGTTAAAGACACACATACTACAAAACTCACATCCCTGTTAAAGACACACATACTACACAATTAATGCCAGGTAACAACAAACTTGCTACACAAATACAAATATGTTTGTGGCTTATAATTATTTTTTACTGAATACAGCAGATATGCAACAAATTCAGGCAGAACTAAGCATCATTTGGAGAAGTGAGATCTGCGTTAATACTCTGTAACATACATGCACTGCATGCAAACTGTAAACTAATAGCATATATATTAATCTGATGTAACTGGGGTGGTCTTCTTAAAAAGTTACATATGTCAGAAATATTGTTGTAGTTTTGCAAGATTGTGAGTGTATTTTTCATGTTCCATGACATGAAGTTTCGGCATTTTGGCGGATGTGTTTTTAATACACTCAGGGTAGAATTACACTTAAGCCTGAAGTGAATTTGTATGAAAATAATTACCTGAGATTTTGAGATGCAAGGAGAAATGGTGCCAACATTAATGTGCTATAGGATCATAAAATGTCGCACAAAGGTAGATCTGTTCAGTACAAGGGTCTGATTTGTCGGCTGGTTACAGCTGAAGTATGTCTGTTTAGAAACAATATATGATGTTGTTTCTTGAATTGAATTTAGTTTAATTTAATTTGTTTGTCTCAAATGTCATATACTCACCCCTGCTGAGGGGAGACAGCATGTGGTAGTGAACACTACTTCCTCCTGCACTTTCTCCAAACAGGGTTACACTATCTGAGTTACCCCCAAAAACCTCAATGTTGTCATGTACCCAACGTAGTGCTGCCACCTGGTCTTTCAGCCCAAAATTACCTGGTGCTGCAGCATCTCCAGTGCTCAGAAAACCTGCAAATGACAAATTTATTTATTTTTAGTATGTTTATTTTAAATGGGAACTAACTGGTACATCATGAATTGTGAGGTTAGGAAGATATGAACAAAACAGCTTACCATGATTTAAAATGCTGAGTCATGTGCATGGAAGAATTGAGGAACATAACAAATGAAAAGCCAGGTTTGTCTTTCTCTAACTGAATTTAAAGTATAACACTTCCGTCTATGAAGCAGAGTGGCTAAACTCCACACAATGAAGTACTTGTATATTGCAAGTAATAAATATAGGCAGATTGCCTTCTAGGTGCATACGAGTTGTGGCTTCATACAACGGAACAAGAAATTGTACTGGGTAACAATTCAACCCCAAGTTCTTTTGGTGAAATTTAATTCCAGTCTGATGCAATGGACAAGCAATAACACGTTCACTGTGACAGTAATGTGAAATCAGCTGTAGTCCAAGTCTGGGATAATTTTAAATTTTGTAAAATATGTTTTTAATTCATGAAGTCACTCATACATACATGGTGGTGGCAATTAATATGTAAAAACTTTGCAATGCCGGCTGAAATACGAAAGGAAATCGTGCCTTATGAAAGATTCATGTGTTCAGTTTGTGTGGAAATGATACAATTCTCATTACAAACGTTTGTGTTTGACTGTGGGTACCCAAATTGTAACAATTTCTTTAGTTTCCTCCCCACCAAATTTCATCATATGTCATTTACTTGCTACAGGTATGTTTTAAAGTAATTTGTGCACGGGTACTGAAATTTAAAAAAAAAAATCTATTTAGATTTATCTAATAATTTTTAAATGCCTTGAAACAGGAAAAATCATATAAAACACCATGCCTGAAGCAACGTAAGGCGGAGTTCTACTTTGAAGGGCGGAGGTAGAAATTCTGTCATCATAGCATGTCAGTCATATCGTATGTTTCTCCGGTGTTTAAATAATGCAACAAACACATTCAAACCAGTCTGGATGTGCAAAGTGTCCTGCAATACTTCATAGCAATGTTACTTGCAAAGTAAGGAGAAAAAGTTAGAGAAAAACTGCTCTAGCATCTGCGGTAAAAGTGTCACTCGCTTGGGGAGCTATATGCACTTCTGACTACGAAGTTGAATAAACGTGATCCTGAGCAGTCAGGTGGATATTTTTATCGTTTCCCTGGCAAAAGTGGCACGAGAAATGTCTGAGAACAGAACGTGTCTGTTTTCAGGCTTCCGCCGCGAAGTAGGTGAGAACTGTGCCCTTTTGGATTATTACGCAGCGAATGGTGGTAATTCCGTACCGACGTTTCGGGACAGTCGATCGATTCCATCTTCGGGATTAAGGATTTTTGAAAACTTAACATGGGACCGATAGGCTGGCCCGAAACGTTGGTAATAAATTACCACCAATCGCTGTGTAATAACCCAGAAGAGCGCAGTTCTCAATGGAACTTGTCGTTGACGAGCATTCATATCTGACTTGATAAGAAAAGTGAAACACATACAGAAACTACGAGGTGCAAGTCGTGGCTTTCAGTTTTTGTCTGTGTTTCAGTATCACCACGAAGTGTTGTGGACATTAAGATTCAAGCTTTCTGACCATGGCACTGAGTAGGGGGTGACTTCCAAACTTTATGGTCTGGCCACAGGAGCAAGCCCATACAATAGCTGTTTCAGAAGTATGATAATGTATTCAGTTGCCGACCGGACTGGTACAGGCAAACTTACCAATGGGTCCAAGCCTGTAGTTGACAGTCACCAGCACTATGTCCTCATCAAGCAGATGCTCTGGTCCGTAGAACGACCCTGCCCCCGACACAAACCCTCCCCCATGAAACCACACCATCACATCCAGCTTGCCATCAGGATCTACCTGCAGACACACAACACCAATAACCTTCATCCCTTGGAGAAAGCCAGTGTTCTGAAGAATCGGAATTCCTTTATCAGAACCCATGAGTTATGTCCAAAAAAGTCAGTTTCCTTAGGTAAACAAAATTAAAAATAAGACATTACGTCCTCACTGTAGATCAATTATTCCGCCGAATACCGGGGGGTTTTTTTTCCAGCACCGTCCCTCCTGATGCATTTATTCCATCTCGGCAATAGTTTAGAAATTACGTCGAGCTAGAAAAGCGGCTGTTGACTTCGTAACTATTCACGAACAGACTTAACCATTTTCTCGTTATTTTGGAATCAGCGAACTCTCGATTGTTCCTTCAACGTCCCAAACACATAATCTGTCGTAAGGTGTGATCCTTCAGCACGGAAATTGAACCTCATATAACGCACGTTGGACAAAGCTTGATTGCGCTCATTGCACTGGGGCTTCTGGGCCATCTTGTTTGCGCTGCTGTAGTGACTCTCGCCGATTCCACTAAAATGAAGAAGTGGAAATGTTTGTTCATGAATGTTTGCTAATTCTGGACCCCGATTTCTAATGCGACGGAAACTTTAAACTAGTGTCAAGATGGAAAATATGTATCAGTGTACTTGGGAGTTGCGAATGGTACTTCAGAGGAGTAAAAGCGCTGCATCTAATCTGTGAGGCTTATCGTTTAATTTTTATGACCTAAGGAGCCCGACTTATTGAAAATCGTAGTTATAGTTTCTGAATCGAAGCAGATGTCAATATTAAGGACAGGAATCAGCAGACATTCGTAACAACTGCTATAAACATTAATCTATTACAAAAGTACCTATCTTGGAAATGTCTTAAAAATATCAACGCGAAAGGAGTGTAAAATTGTGAGGTAGGATTAACCCCAGTAATGCCAAATATGTACCTATGGACAACATTTTTGACACTAACGCTTGCAGATCTTAAGAGAATACGCCGCAGTTATTAAGACGTTTATTTTAACAGTTATAATGAATAAACTGTGACCAAGTGAATTGCTGCTAGTAAGACTGCTTTAAATGATAAATCCTAGTAATATGTTTGTGATATATATATATATATATATATATATATGTGTGTGTGTGTGTGTGTGTTTGTGTGTATGTGTGTGTACATTATGTGTTACAAGTCTAAGCACATTTCACGTTAGAACCACTGGTAATAAGTCTTACAAGTCACAAAATTCAGAATTCTAAAAAAAAAAAAAAATCATATATGGGCGGCTGCTTTTATACCCTCGTCTTTTTAAGATTTGGTTGGAAGTCATGAATCTCGGTGTATTTAAAATACTCACTGGATGCTTATGTATCCATCATGTTTTCAATGAAAGTAATAACACAGAAAAATTTTGTCATTACGAGTCGCAAGCACCTCATTTGTTACTGCTTCTTTTATTTTACACCACGGGGAGGTACGTTCTGTGTCCAGTACCTATTCACAAAATTTCATTTTCATAGGAGTAGAGGGTGGATATTAATACGATAAACAACATATATTATTGTTTGTTGTTTCGTTGTTGTTGTTACTGTTGTTTTAAGTGTACTCGTATTACGTGTACGCTTTACGAAAAGAAGCAATATGAGTGTAACAAAATGGAATCATATGAAGGAGTGCTGAGGATGGACGGCCACTCACACGCCATACGCGATTTAACGAGAAGCCGTGGCGAATATGGCAATATCTATACTGAACATAATGGAAGGCTGTGGCTAAATAGACTTGTATATGTTGTTATGTGTTTATCCCACTGGCTTATGTTTTGTTGAAAAACCACTAATGCATTATGTTAGAAAGGAAGGAGGAGAAGGAGAAGGAATAAGGTTTTTGTGAAATGTTATGCCTGAATATTAAAACAGGAATAAAAATTCCGAATTTATGAATAAGTGAAACTGATAAAATTGCAAATCGAGCAGCTTCACGACATGCAAACGAAATTAATTCTGTTGCCAGGATAGCTGGACACAACAGATATTAATGAAACTAATATTCAGTATTGTTGGTTTAAAGCAAAGTTTAAATTTTAAGATATCGGTGGGATGATATTATTAAACCGAATGGGCAGAAAGTAATGTCTCGTACTCAAAATAAATTTAACTCGTTATAGGCAGTGCGCAAAGAATCGTTGGGACCTTTAAATTATTAAAAACTGTTTTCAAGAGCAATAATTGTGTAACAGTGAACAGCTTAATTTGAATCATAAACTGCAAAGTCCATTGCAATAAGAAGTAATTACCTATTTTAAGGCTAAGCCCCAAAGTTTGTCTGCAATAACTGAGGTAAATCACTAAAATTGGCAGCCAAAGTTTGACGGCAACCGGAAAGAGAGTCAAATCCGTAACTTCCAAAACAAGAATCAAACCCGTGACATAAAAAATACGAAGCATAAATGCTAACCACTTGGCCGAATTATCTCCGCAGTGCCTGTCTGGAGATGAGGTAGAAAAATGAATTTTTTCCCTGTCGTCTGTACTGTTTCTGTAATGGGCAGTCTACCTCGAAGTGTGAATTGCTGCAGGCACTGCGCCAAACAGGAGCGACAACTTCTTCGACTTGCCTCTATAGCGGGTCAGTCTAAATACGGTAGGCGCCCCCCCCCCATATCCTGTTTATCACCCAGCTGTCACACGCACACTTGCTGTCCCTTCTTTCTTATGCAAAATAAACACTTTTATCTTCATCAGTTTCTACCTGAATACCCTGTAGACACATCAAGTGTGCTGCAATAGAACGGCGTATCAGGTAATTTTTTCCTCGTGGGTTTCACACTTTTTGTGTCCGGAAATATGTACACTGCGTTCCACACAGGCGTTCATTGTTCCTAAAATAACATTTGCCAATGTTTTAACAAAAGCATTGTTGTTACGTCTCATTTACGGATAATTCGACCGCCTTTCAGGTGGCACAATGAATTTCTCACCAAACTCGCTATAATGCACAAATATCATTTTGGGCCTAAGCCCACTTGTCGCATTACGATCAGAAATAATAATTATACATATAATTAAGCGCAATCACGAATTAGTGAAATGGTGAAATGGGTTATTCCGTGCATTTTAATTAATCTATTTTCTTCTTCCAAACCAAGAAATGCACACAGCATACACAAGAGCATAGTCTTTTATTAACCAACATAATTCGGTACTACTGTGCCATCATCAGGGCGTTCTTACACAGCAAAATATCGAGGAAGTAAAACTAAAAAAAAATGTATTTTTACACTTTTATACTGAATGTCAAAATATGATGTAAACGTAACATTGCTATACATTAGACAGTATGTATGTCATTATTCTGCACATTGTAGTTCGCTGCGGAATGCTGTATATACAAACGTTACGATTGTAATATATCAGCTTTAGTTTTATAACTTGGTGTTAGAACTCCCTGAGGATGGTACAGCAATTCTTAAACGTGTTGGAGTGATAAAATATTAAAGTACCGTGTCGGTTGTATGTGCATTTCTTTGGTTAAACAGAAGAAAGTTCGTGAAATTTGAGTGTTTCCGCAAATGTTAGTTAAATGTGTGATAAAGTTACTACAAAGTGGCATTTACTCAGATCGCCGACTCTTCAGGGAAAGCATTAAGTGCACGAAGATTCCATACGTCATTCAGAAAAAAGTAGCAGAACCATGAAAAATCTTAAGTTTACAATTTGTAAACATAGAGGAATATGTAACAAAATCTTGTAAATTCTACATCCCGTAATTCCATCCTATAAGAAAACAAACTAGATGTAATAATTTCTCAAATTTATTTTTGGAATAAAATTCTACACGTTTCGGACAGTTCCTCTGTCCATCATCAGGAGTTTTTCACTGTGCACACAGCAATGGTATATGTCATACAGGTTTGCTGACAGCTTGCGAACAGGATCAGGACGGAACCAATCCTGTATGACATATACCATTGCTGTGTTTACAGTGAAAAACTCCTGATGATGGACAGAGGAACTGTCCGAAACATGTAGAGTTTCATTTCAAAAATAAATTAGAGAAATTAGCGCATCTAGTCGGGTTTGTTAGAGAAGTTTATCGCGATGCACGGTTACCTGAACGTCATAAATCTTCTACTTTGGCCGCAAGTCTATGTGAAGAGAGGCTCACTTAATTCGTAGTGTGAATCACTGTTGTTTAAAGAGGATGTGGCATTTGTACAGCGTTGGATAATATGGAAATGGGAGCCAGTAACGTAGAGACAAAGATTTCAAAGGAAAAGGTTGCGGCTTATTTAAATGTCGGCCCACGTCATCACCATGCGCTTGGGGGCTGGTGAGCTTCAGTTTCCAACACGCACCTTTGGTGTAAAGACGTTGAGGTACAGACAATCCTCGGATCCCGTTACGTCCACTTGCTTGGCGAAGATGCTTCTCTGAATACATATGGGGGCATAGCGTGTCGCTTCTCGCACTCCAGACCATGAAAGTGGGGACTCCGGGCTCTGCAACAAACAAAGCATGCAATTAAAAATGTAAAAGGCAGCTTGTTGGTTACAAACGTCGCGGCAGGACGACCGGAACGTATCACAATTAATGATCAGCGTAAGCCTTCTTTACACAGAACAAATTTCTTCATTCACTGCGCATCTCAAGCCATAATTTTAAGGGAAAATTGCAAATAAAATAATTACTCCACATTCAGGTTTCTGTAATGCCACGTCAAAATTATTTGCTATGCAATTTATGCAAACGGTAAAAATTTAACAAGGAAGCAGATAGAGTGAAAGGTTTGGTGTTTGCGATTCTCTTAAACGTAGAGTTACAGTATTGGCCAGAATTTCTAGAAGAGAGGTGCGAAAGGTTTGTGATCAGAAAACGTCGGAAATCAGCCAATAACGCCCTCAGGACAGAAATCAATGACAGGATATTCTAAGAAATTTTTGTATAATGCAGTAGACATTGCTCGATTGTCACTCCAGTACGTAAAGAAATATCATGTGTTGTGGAATGTTCTCGTGTTTTGCTCGATAATATTGTCAAAGAAACCGCGGAATTTTCTTTTTTTATATTCCCAAATTTGGCCTCACAAAATCAAACTTACATATAATTAAGCCTTATGTTACATCATAAGTTGGCACAGCATCATTACATGCATAGCAAATAAATAAGTCGAAAGTACATCACATCTTAGGTTCGGATAAATTTTAGGTATTTTCTCTTTCTCTGCTCCGTTCATTTTGCTGAACCCCGCAAAAGATTTCATCGACATAGACACAATCCGTCACACCTGCAAGAACAAGGGCCGTGGCAATGACACGAAAAGAAAGAAAGAAAGAAATAAACAAACAAACAAAACAAACTGCAAATTAATCCATACCCGCGCACGTGGATTACTTTAAAGTCAAGGCTGATATAAAATACGCTGAAATGCAATGCGATTACAGTCTTGTGTATACCACGGAGTCCATTAAAACCTTTACATTACCACAGCTAACGTACTCATGCCTTGCCACACAGGATAACATGCACCAGGAAATTACTTACCTTGGCACTGAGGAAACTGGTTTCGTGATGATAGAACAGAACGTAAACGTAACAGAGAGAAATGAAGGTAATGGGAGACATTTTGATTGGCTAATGAATGTGTGCTCTACGTTTACATAAGTAATTCAAGCAAAGCAAGGTCTTAAAAAGTCCATCCAGGAATATGAAAATATTGTGGCCTTCTTTTGTCTGGGATACTGCGCAACGTGTTTTGCGGTTGGTTACTTGCGTTTTGGGGCAACCTACAGCCAACTTATGCCGCGTAACATCAAACAATATCGAAGGCCTCAACTAAACCGCGGCGGAAACCTCAAATATTGCACGATAGTATTAATTTATTGTACCAGATATCTTGGCCCAGATTCGTAGTACAGTTTACTGAATAGTCTATAAGGGCTTCTTACATTCTCTGCTACTCCCTGGCTTTAGTGAGAACGTCACAGAATGCGTTTGACGAGCAGGTAATAAAGTGCAGTATGAAACTGTATTGACAAGGGTTTGTAATCGAAAGGGCAAGGAGCTGTGAGAAAGACCGACTAACAAGTACAGTCACTAGCATTGTTAAGGCGGTAACTAATTAAGTGAAAAACATAATGAGCTCCTTGATATAATGTATGATACAAACACAGACATTTTATGGGGAAAATACCTGGAATAAGAGAAATTTTAGACCGATAAAAACAAGAAGAAGATGAGATAAGAACAGAATGCTATTGTAGGCTTGTGTGAGAATGGCGTTCAGAGCGCGCGTGTGTGCGCGTGTGTGTGTATGTGCGTATGTATGTATGCATGTACGTACGTATGTATGTATGTATGTATGTATGTATGTATGTATGTATGTATGTATGTATGTATGTATGTATGTATGTATGTATGTATGCATGTACGTACGTACGTATGTATGTATGTATGTATGTATGTATGCATGTATGCATGTATGCATGTACGCATGTACGCATGTACGCATGTACGTATGTATGTATGTATGTATGTATGTATGTATGTATGTATGTATGTATGTATGCATGTATGTATGCATGTATGTATGTATGTATGTATGTATGCATGTATGCATGTACGCATGTACGCATGTACGTACTTATGTATGTATGTATGTATATATGTAAGCATGTATGCATGTACGGATGTATGCATGTATGTATGGATGTGTATATATATATATATATATATATATATATATATATGCAAGAATGCACTTATTTTTTTATCTGTGCATGTGCGCATGTATGTATGTGTATATATATATATATATGTACATGTATGTATGTATGAATATTTGTACATAGGTAGGTAGGTACGTACGTACGTATGTAGCAGGATATGCTCGTAAGTGCATAAGGGAGCTAGGAAAGAAAATACAGCCGTGCCTTCACATAACGGAATGCCATCAAACCGCACTCGTCTAGCGTTTGATGTAATAATACTGTAGAATTTTGAAACATTTCACGATAGCTTCCTGCCAAATTCTTACGTATTCAACAGAGCATTCCAAACTACAGAACCCTGCCTTTCGAGTTATTAACAGCGCATTGGCTAATATAAGATTTAATGTGATTTACTTTAGTACTTTCAGTAAGACTTGGGATAGTGTCTCAGAACATCATGCTCTTTTTTCTATCACGCCTTCTAATTTCTTTTTATGTCTTTGGTCATGTGAGACGTATCGTCATACAATAAAAACAAAGAAATCATTCAAATCAGCATGTATAAATTTGTAAACTGGATTAAACTTGTTGGATTTATTAGCGAGAATTCACGTCAGTGATACTAATCTGACATTGCTGGACTACTACTTATTTAAATGATTTTCGGAGAGCTTATTAGCGTCATGTCAGTGTAAGTTACAGAACCTGTCTGAGAAAAGGTAGTTCTGAAGTGATTCTTCCAAGAACATTCAAAGTAATGATTGCCATTGAATCTTTTCGCAAGACCACGCCGATTTCTTGCCGAATATCTATAGCTCTTTTCTAAGAAGCTGCACCATGAAAAGGGAAATACGAGTGGGCGTTTGGACGTGGGGCCGGGGGTTGTTTAGCCTTTTTTTGGTTTATGTGTGAGGGTATGAAATGCTCTTTTACTTCACGTAAGTGCCTACATAGCTCTATTGACGTTCGCTGTGAATCGGAAGAGATTCGAGGGCTTCATGGCGTAGACCTGTGCTTAAATATGCACCAGCTTCAAGTTTGTTCTGCTTTAACTTCAGTACGCACTGACCAGAAGGCTGAGTGCAGTACAGAGCCGATGTCGACGTGTTGGCGGAGAAAGGAACTTCGGCGTTTATCGGGAAACGAATTTCCTACATCTGATTCTTGGAAGGTGGCTTTACTGCCTTTCCTGGAGGGGCGACGTGTTGGTTCTAACGGGCCAACAATTCCAGCATCCATATTTTAAAGCCCGCAGGCCGTTTTATGGTCCAGGCCCTTAGTAATCTGTCTCTTACAGCGGATACTTGATTCCGATGACTGGCAGGTCTACGTGGAATTTAGGAAGTGTGTCATCCCCTTTGTGTGTGTGTGTGTGTGAAACTTGGAAATTGTATATAGTCGAACACAACTGTGTCACATAGGTGTATTTAATGGCTAAATGGACAACTACATGTTTCGGCCCGTACTGGCCATTTTCAGGTTGTCTTAAGTGAACTGGCTTAGGATCTTACTATACGCATTGCACACACACACACGTGGTGTAGAGATCTCTACATACGGGTTTTTTTATTTACAAAATTAAAGCTATATGTGGAGGTGTGCTGGGCAGGTATGTGGTTCCGTAGTTGTGTGAAATTTGTTTTGGTCAAAGTGGCCCAGTCACAGGTATTCTTCTTCGAAGCAAGCGCATTCTGTGCTTCGTTGTGTGCAACGAAGCACAGAATGCTCATCCGTAGCAGGGCACTCTTCGCAACATAACATTACACAACACGGCATGCTGCCACGATACTCAACCGGTACAGCGAAATTAATGTGACTTTTTATAGTGTGACTGTAGCAAGGACGATATAGCTCCCTGATGATGGTCCTAGGACCGAAATATGTCGGAGCGTTTTAATGTATAAATTTCATATATGTGCAGTAGTGGTACAATAATTGAGTAACTCAACAACATGCACGGTGTAACAACGAACATACATCTAAATTATCTTTGCATTTTACATTGTCCTTAAAACTATTTCTCTCTTAAGTTCCCTATCTATCTATTTTTGGCTGGATAAATCCAGCCAAAAATAGATACTTACAAGAGTTTATGTATTCTTACAACTGTCAAACATATTGGGATCCCAATATACACACAGCACCTATGACTTGTCTGCCGCAGGCCTGAGGATGACCTAATGTTGGGTCCAAACATGTAGCCTATGTTTTAATAAACAAGTAGTGTTGACGTATAGGATTGTATTCATTATATGTTCATTCTAGCACTTCGTGGTGTCTTCTTTCAAGAAAACAAGTAAAGACAATTTCGTTTAAACCCGTAAGAAAAGCAAGGCCGATTTTTACCAGATATCATTTTGTTCTCATCTTATAGCCATCAAAATTTCGCCCAAATCGGAAAATAAATGTGGAAATGTTGGACGAAAATTCATTTGCGTCCTAAAATAAAACAGGTCTTTAACGTGCCTATTTCCACAAAATTCACAATGAGTCAACAAATTTTCGTGGCAATCTTCGTACCGAATTTTATCCACGTCGAATGAAAACGTAGAAACATGGCAACATTTCATTCATTTTCTCCAGCAAAGTATGGGTTTCAAAGCACCGATTTTCACGAAAATTGAAATTACTGAACAGCACACTGTGGAGATCTTCTATGTCGTATTCACTCAGATCGGTTGAGAAGAACGGAAAGAAGGGAATAAATATTTTATACCATTTCGTCAAGTAGTACTCTCAAAAAGGTGATTTTTCACGAGACTAAGGCGCAGTTGTCAAATTTTTTTAAAGAAATACCATAAAAATTTTAATCCCGTTTAGTACTATGTAACAGCAGACGAACGGCAGGTGTGGCAGTCACACAGGCGTTCATTTTTTACTTCGCAAACAACATCTAAAATATCCAACCTTACAAATACGCAAGATTTGAGAGCAACAACAGAGAGTATCAGTCGTGATGGGGATCACGTAGAAAGGGCAGACGGATGTAAAAGCAGCAAGAGAGATGCAGAGACAGAGAGAGAGAGAGAGTGTGAGAGAGAGTGTGTGTGTGAGAGTGAGAGAGAGTGTGTGTGTGTGAGAGAGAGAGAGTGAGGTGTAACATGCTCGTGTAATGTTCTGTGTTTTATGCGTGCGCATTTTAAGTATAAAACAAATCGGTCAGAAAAGGTTATGGTGTTGCACGCCTTCAGGGGGCACTCATTCGAAATGGGCCACGCGACTCTCTAAGGCGGGGTTCGATTTATTTCAGAAGCATTTTCCTTCACCGCCACATTTAGAATGGCTGTAGTTCCCACCCATCCTGGTATCCTGTGAGTACCGCCGTAGAGTCTTCTCTCTAGAAGTAAAAATGTAAAGAAATCCCATTACAGCCCTTGGCAGGACCTGAGGGTTCCAGAAGGTTGAGGCTTCCGGATTTCGAGACAATAATGCGATGTGATATCCTAGTATTTGGTAACTGCAATTGGGTAGCCAGCCGGTGGCAGTAGTACAGTACACACACACACACACACACACACACACACACAATACACAC
>Ga0136643_10003870_pt1 | contig 20384 bp, 14 predicted proteins | sample TergutLab28metaG_FD_96883 | JGI IMG/M metagenome (GOLD analysis project Ga0136643, IMG submission 96883) | Labiotermes labralis P1 segment gut microbial communities from Petit-Saut dam, French Guiana - Lab288 P1 (version 3) (version 3) | ecosystem: Host-associated > Arthropoda: Insects >...
CGGAAAACCTATTATTGATTGTTTTTTTATATTTTTTAAAAAAACCCCATCAAGCCGATTTTTTTGTTTGCTAAAAAAACACATTTTTCCCCCCCCCCCCCCCCCCCCAAAAAAAAAAAGCTTTTATTGAGATTTTCAAAGTGGTGAGTTAGTAATAAGTAGATTACTGAAAGTGATTCGTCACCCACTTGGAATAACGTTGCAACCCACATTTGGATCATGATCCATAGGCTGAGAAACACTGCATTATGAGTGCAGTACGTACAGGAGTATGGTTTATCACATCTGTGAAGCAGTTCATAAAAAGCAAAATTTATATATCTGCCCAGATTTCTAAAGCCCATGTATACTGCATCCAGTGGAGGAAATCAACATGAACATGCATCAGCAACATCACTGACACTGGCTTTTATTAGTTAATGAAGGTATTAAGCAGCTTTACACTGCAGGATATTACCATCAGCCTACCTTGAGGACTACACAAGTAATCTTCATTATGCTGATCTTCAGCTTTGAGTCCAATGCACTGTTGAAAACGAAGGCATCTTGTTCTCAAACTGACCTGATTATATTATAATCATGTAAATGCCTACATGCATATGCATGTGTGCATACATTTGTCTTCCTACCAGCTCTCACACAAACTTGATTTTCACTTCACTTTTTATGACCTTCATGGCACAGGCCACTCCAGTTTGTACTCTCCAGTTCCTACCACTCACAATAACACTACAGCAGCTGTGCAGACATATAACTTAAGATCAATGCCAGCTCTACCAATGCGTCTTTAATTTCCTCTGTTGATAAACAGTTTCAAATGAAGCAACTTCTGTTGAAATTATTTTTGAGCAGCAACACAGACAGGGCCATCCAAGCCATATATTCAGTCCTTCATTGGAGAGTATTGATGAAATATGGCTTATATCACTTCTTTTTGTGTTCAAAACAGCAAATTCAGCTACAGCACAAAACTTCAAGTTGTAACAAAAAAGTATCAGTTGTAAAATTTTATTCAGAGTTTGACTACATAGTTGAGTACCCATGCATTTATAATATATGGCAGCTTTTATATGGTAACCTCAATACAACAGCAAAGCCAAGATGGCATAGTTAGTATAGTGACTTGACTATAAGCTGGATGACCAAGGAAATGCTGCTCAGTTCCCAGTCTCCTATTCAACTGGTTGCAGATTCTCTCTCTGGGGTTAAATTGGCCCAGGTGTCAAACTGACCACTTACCTACAACTACAGCCAAGGTTAAGTATGAGTAGAATTACACCTCCACTCCCCCATATGCCATCACGGTGTGCACAGGGACAATTTTACCTTTACCTCTAAACAGTAACAGATGCCATTAAAGGAAAGTAGCTATTGTAGTTCTTCCTGGAACTTCCTACTCTTAGGTTATTTCATGATATTATCTCAACTGCACTGGCAATGCAGTATTTCAAGGGAGAAAAACTGGGAATTTGAGTCTGGAAGCATGTAATTAATGTAGTTATTGGCCTATTTTGGGTAGAATTTAAGTTTGAATAACAGAAAGATACAAAGTCATCAGTGGGAGCTCCTTAGACTTTCTTATGGTAGGGCTGGGGCTATGATTATTATATAATTAATGAGTAGGCCCAACAGTGCATTTCTTTCAACGCAGTCACTCAACCACTTATGTTCAACATTTACAGCAGGGTTAAATTTTCTCATGTAAATTATATTCTGCTTGATGACTGTGTAATAACTAAATCAGGTGTTGCACTTCTGAAATTCTTAATCTAAGTCTTGTCAGCAAGAGTTAAATGCCAATAATTGACGCCCTGTACATACATCACACTGTTCTTGTTCATGTTGAGCTTAAAACTGCAAGTATTAAAATTAAACATTCACATATATGGGTTTGAAGCAGCTATGTAAGGATGGTTATCAAAATTCCAGCATTGCAGCAAGTTTGAAAAGGTAAACACATATACGACGTTCTCCTTTAAACCCTCTCTCAGCTGCGATGGCTGCAGTCTGGCCAGAAGTCACGCTGCCACTGTCTTCCCACCATTCTGCCTAGCTACAATGACTCAATGCGCAACATCTGGGGAGGGCACAGCCTGCTAACTTTCCGCAGTACTTAAGAGTCTGTCCCAAGTATTTGAATTTATAATGATTTCATTAATATTATTTTAAAGAATGTATGCATCTCCTAAAAAAAACTTTCATTCAGACACTTATTTTAATTTGTATCAATAATTCGGAGGGGTGAAGCCCTGCAACTCTTATGGACAAGCTGCCCCTGAAAGTCACACATACCGCAAGCACATATTAATTCTGATTATATGAAATCAAAATTTCCTTGCATTTTAAAATGTTACCTTCCCTTGAAGAGTGAAGACTTTCGGCTGAAAGATACTAGAATTAAATATGCCAATTACAAAAGATCATTATTGTAACTCTTCCCAGTAAGCAAAACTTCACTGAAATTCCTAGTTGTGACTAATTCTTTTAGCCAAAATTTCATACTCTGAGGATCTTTAGTTGCATATAATACCAGTCTAATAAAAAAAATGCACTACTTTCAGAATCATTAACAGGAACTACAACAAGAACAACACTAATAAATGGCACATTTCAGAATACATCACACATAACACTGACAGTCCCAAAGGAGCTGGCAGGATCTGTTGTATACAGCACAGGAACATTATAAAGCCACCCTTAAATTCATACTGATTCATGTCATTGCAATACTAGTTATCTCTAATTTATATGTACTTACCGGCAAAATTTTTCAGGCTTCAGGCAGTTATTATAGAAACGTCTACTTTGCATTTCCTTCAGTGCTTCAAAGATATTCGATGTCAGGCTGTTCTCAAATTCCACCACCCGATTAACTACAGCTTCCAATAGCAACTAGAACAACATGACATCACAGACAAGTCAGAAAAAATGGTTATACATGTTAAGTGGCAATTCCAACTAATTCCTTGTTACACAGCATTTAATGAGCAACAGAGAAGTGCTGAATTCCAGATTCTGGTCTCTGGACATGTGACGCTGCGTCACAAACCAGAAGACTGGAATTCTTGATTACACTGCTGTGAAAACCTGACACCTCACAGGTATTACACTATTCAAGCAATTTCTTGTTGTTATGAAACCTCCAGGTACACCACATAAAAACCCAAAAACATGGCCCTTTCATTTGTGTATTCAATTCAGTTCCTAATTCAAAAATCTACTTCTCTATCATCTGTTTTAATATGACCAGTCCCTTGATGGTTCAGACTCCTGAATCAAAAGTGATTGCATGTGACACTAACACAAAGTAACAAACAGTACAAATTAGTAGAACATACTTGCAATACATACACTTTAAATTGAACACATCTGTAATAATTTTTTTCTACCCACATTTTTTCCCAGAAATGTATTCTTGGACTTACAAGGTATTTGCTTATTGCTTGTGCTTTACATAATAATGCTTTCAGTAACTCAGACTATGTACTGTCAAGTGCCAAGTTAGTGAACAATGTATCTAAAATGACATGGAAGTGGATGTGCTTTAAACATTTAAAGATGAAGCACAGACTGTTTTATTTAAAGACCCAGTTTGTACCGTGCAGTAAACACTTTTCATCTCGGTTATAAAAACCAATCAGTTATGTTGTATGGGACAGAAGTTGCTGTTTGTTCTGAGATAAATACAAAACACATAAATACAATGTGGACAGAAAGTACACTTCTTGAATGTTAAACCAGTTGATGCACCACGTAACCATTAGGCTTTAAGAGGTTAAGGGCATATCCTGTGCTGTTTTTCTCCTGAAAGGACCGAGGAAAACTAATGACACCTCAGCCAGGATAGTCAAAGTCTCAGTCAAAATTCAAACTCAAATACAACTCAGATGTATTACTGTCTCACCCAATTTTCTTGCTCTAGGACTTAAAATCTGGTGTCTGTTCAAGCAGAGATTTCTAATGATACTGACACTGAAATATGAACGCGTATCCAGACGTTACCATGAACTGCAACTTGTACAGCTTTCTGCCACTAGGTATCAAAGTAATGCTATCTATTGACAGAATCTAGTACATTTTGCAGCCATAACACTCTGTGTTACTTTTCAATGGATGTTTACTGCTGTGCATGTTTAGTGTGATCTTCATCTGTCTAACAGATGATTTGAAGAAAACACATATTTCCATTAAGTTGTGCTCCACACTCAGGAAAACTGGATCATAAAAGCATGAAACACTCAAAACAGCTCTCACTGACAAATCCATGGGGACCACAGTGATTTGAGTGGTTCTCATAACTGAAATGCAGTAGCACTTTCATTGAAGTTTGTGAGCATTCAGGTTGTCCCTCGACAAGTTGCACAGATGAAATCAATGACAAAGTTCACAAAATCTTCAACGAAGACCAATGAAGTACCCTTTCAGAGACTATTTCTCAGGTTAGGCCTCTTATATAGTACATGTCAGCAAATTCCTGGGGAGGACTCCTAACATGCAGCACATTGTCTGTGAAGTTAGTACCTCAATGGCGTGTGCTTTTATGCCTGGAGATGATGAAGTTAGAAAAGATTAAAACTTCCTCTAGAGGGCCGTAACAGCAGATAAAACTTGGGTTTACTTTTATGACCCAGACACCAAACTGCAGTTGTCTCAATGGCGAATTCAGGAACAACCACTGACCACCCTACATGAAATTTCACAGTCAGTTCTAGTGGTGCTTCCAGCAGTGACAGAGAAGCTCAACCTATTCCAATAACTCCACTGTGGAATACTCCGAAAAACACAAAAATGAACAGTAACAAAGGTAAGCATTTATTTTGTTAGTGACTCTGGAAACTTTAGGATACAGGGAGATGGAGACACATTTGAACAAATTAAATATCTTGCCTTCAACTGAAAGTAAATGTCACTACTTTCATATTTCAAAAGTCTTACCCCTGCTCAGCAGCTGACACCCATTTTCCCTCCATTTTAGTGTTTACAATGGTGTAGGTGAAGTGACAAGCCCTCGATGGTTCACAGTTATTTTCTGAATTTTAACTTCTAAGCATTTTGTGTCTGCATTGTATTTGCAGAGGTAAGTTTGATTATGCCATATTTTATCCCAATATGTCCTTCATTTTACAGTGTGTGTATTTCTTTTGCATTACACCAGAAGCTCCAAAGAAGATTGTATAATTCTACTAACAGATACTCATGAAAGTCACTGCACTCTTGATCCCATTCTCTAGCCCAGAGAAAACAGTATCACATTAGTAACTTTTCCTCCCCATTGCTTTCATTGATTACAGCCACTGGATGTAGGAGTGATGGGACCATTTAAAGGAAAATGATGCATGGTGCAACATGACTGGGTGACTACTAATCCCAGTAAAGTGATGACAATCCAAGACAAATACTGTATATCAAACTTCTTTTGCTGTGAAGAATATAACAGCATCTTTTGTTAAGTCTGCTATTATGGCCATTCTCAAGACTTGCCTATGAGGATTTTGAGCCATCCTCTGTTACATCTAAGGAAAAAGAAATTCATAACCAAGAGATTTATGTTTCTTCTGCTAGCACCCCTGTAGCACGAGTAATTTCTTGGACTAGCAAAGACAGCCTTTCATCAGAAGATGTGCATCCATTGCCAAAACCCGAACCAAGATGTGGAAGAAGACAAAGGAAGAAGGTGAAGTCTTCTTCCATTTTAACCAATTCTCCAATAAAGGATCGCACTGAACATGAAGCATTTGCAGGGGAAGCTATAAAGAAGAAATATTGCAAAAGGGCTAAAAATTATAGAAATAAAAAAACAGAAGAAGAATGCTACACAAAATCAATTTCTTCTTCCAGTGAATTTGATAAAAAAATGTCAATGAGGAAATTGATGATTTATTAAGGACATCCAAGACAAATGAAACTCAAGAAATAATAGCAGATGATTTTGTGTAGATTTAATTTTCTACTAAGACAACCATGGTGCTCTATGTTGGGTAAGTTGAAGTAAAGGAAGCTGTCACATATAAGGTGAAGAATATGTGGAGACATGGTGAGACACTGCAGTTTGCTTTTTCTGATAAAGATAACATGAGTGAAATAGAAAGGGAAGACATTGTGGTGAAAATTCCAAGACCATTTTCTTCATGCGGGGCTGCACACACTACAACACTGAAATACTGTAGTGTTAATTTCTTGAGGAAAGAATTATGTAGCCAGAAAAACAGTGTGCTTCTATGGACATTAAGTTCATTTAAATTCATTTATTTTTAATAATTTTATTTGTATTCACAAGTGCTCCATGGCTTTTAAAATGTACCCCACTCATGGGGCAGATTTGTTACATGATACATCATCAGAGAAAAATATTAATTACATAAAAATGTGACAATTTTGTGAGTTGAACAAATTTCATTAATGTGAAATACTTGCCCTTTTAGCACAATACCACTCGTAGTGAATAAAATGTCTTTTATGGGCTTAAGAAAATGTTTTCTAAATTTTGTTCACAGGTGCCCCCATCTCCCCTACCCTTGTATAAGAAAAAGTACTGCATATCAATTTCATTTGCAAGCTGGTCAAAGATCATAATTTTCTATTTTCACTGAATATTACATGGGTTATAATATCAAGGAAGATGAGATTGGCAGGGTATATAGCATGTATGGGAGCAGGAATCATAAACATCAAATTTTAGTCATAAATCATGAGAAAATGAGACCATTTCACATACCTATACATAGATGTGAGTAAATGGTTAAAATGAGCTTTAAATATAAAGGGTGTAAAGGTGCGGAATGGATTTGTGTGGCTCAGGAAAGGGTTAGTGGTGAGCCAAAATTTGGTGAATGTCTTGTTAAACTTACATGCAACTTTTGATTGTATCCACTGAACTTCAGCACAATTCCCTTTTCTCGGGCCTCTATGGAATAAGAAAGGTCTGCCATATCAGCTGGGTAGAGTTCCTCAACCAAAAGTTGTTTCAGAATTTCCACATACAAATTTAACATTGCTGCACTACAAAAAGACAAAACATACTGCACTACAATTAAAAACAACAAAAAGACAGATATGAACATCCAATAAACACAGAAGTTATATATATTTCCTTGTTCAAGTACCTGCATATGCTACTCGTGTTCAGCATATAAACATTAGCAATAGTGCACTGTTTGAACCACAACATATCAAAATTATGAACCTCTCAAATACACATTAACTCTTGTATGATGAATATGTTCATAATAAAACTGAGTATGGTCAGTAACAGTGTACAGGCATGAATGGTACATAAATGTGGCTTATATCATCCCGTGCTGCAACAGAGTGGAAAAGTGTCCTTCAGTGGAGTACATGTGATATTTCAAAAGAGTTTTCTGCTGTTCTGTAGAAATCTTTAGTATTCATATTCACTTAATGCAGATACAGACACATCATTGCTAAGTTCAGATGTCATTCTGCATAGACAGCAAAAAATTTTCTCACATAAATTTTATTAAATATCCACAACATCAAAAAATGTTTTTTATGTTAAAGCTGAAATCACTTATGTATAGGAATGTTTCTAACTCACACTGTTATTGGTTGATTGTGGATCATGGCTATAAGCTACAAGAATGGTCACCATACACCATGTGACAGCAAATCACTCAGACAGAACTTAACACCTTGCTGAACGGATGGTCTTTTAATTAAATACCTCCAGTTCCCGGACATTTTAAACGTTTTGAATGTTCAACTCCATAACATATTCTTACTTACAGTTTGACATTGTAGCTTATGCTCCTGAGCCCGAGACTTCAGAAACTGCATATAGATAGTCTAGTAATTTGTCACTGAATGGTATTTCTCAAAACAAGACCCTTTGTGAAGTGGAACAATGCAGAATTTACAAATGTTTCTAGTTTCACTTCGCTTCTTATGTGCAGCACACACTTTACACTGTCTTGCAGGATACTTCTTTTTTCCTTCCCCACCAACGACAATTTTTTCAAGTTTGTGTATTCTGAAATCACCAGCAAGTCTGCCTAGCGGGTCCTGTTTAGGCTCCCTTCTCTGGCAATTGAAGGTCATCAGAACCTGACTCACTTTGATTCTGCACTTCTGATATCCAGGACCTTCCTACCTCAAGCTTGTACTTTATTTTGTATGTATTTAGTGTCCTGTACACAAAAAAATGCATTGAAGAGCACACAATTTAGCAGATATAGTACCACCTTTTATTGACCTTTTTACAGTTTTCTTCAGAACTGAGTAATAACTGAGGTACTGGTCTGCCCTGTCTATGTCCTTTATGAATATATTGTACTGGACAACAGCATAAGGCTTCTTTATTTCCTTGTTTATTTTCCTGTCTTTCCTTCCTTTGTTTACAATTGTCACGTCATAGATCATACTTATCATTTGCACAAGTCTTGTCCTTCCACACTTGCACCATTATGTCACCATACCTCCAGAACGCTGACTTCTCTTTTTTCAAGAGTTTGCCTTCCCCTTCTAGGTCACGTAGAATGCCCATTAGCCCTCACAGTGCCGCAGACTTTCACGTTTCTGTCTAGCAATGTCGGAGCTAATCTCACACTGTTATAAAAATTGTTTTGATAGATGTGAGGAAAAATGGGTGCGGAAAATGTGGGGTCAGTGGACCAGTAGAAGATTACAACTGTTTATGCAAACTAGTTGTGGGGACATCACTGTCACTGTCCAAACTTTCATTATAACTATAATCAGATACTTTGGAACGCGTCTGCATATAACTCACACATAATATTGTCCTCTTGCAGAACATTCCTATGCAAAGCCATGATTCCAACTGAAGTTAAAAAGAGAGAGTATTTGAATGAGTGGTCTCTTTGTTGCAGTCTTATGGTTCTAAAGATAGGGGTCAGGACCAGTCTGTTTGTTTGTAACTTGAGACCCAAGTATCCTGCATCAAACTGTCGATAACCTTGAAGCAATAAGTGAGCCAGACAAGCTGACAAATGCCTGTGCAGGACGTTGTGTAAGAAAACGAAGAAACTCGTGACCCATGACCCATCAACAATGCATGGGAGAGCAATCACGAGTTTCCTCATGGCCCGACGGCAAGGTGTTAAAAAGGGGTTGTATTGTATCTGTCTTCGTATACCCTCAGACAGGCATAACTCACAAAATACAAGCAAAAACACTCACTAATGACTACAAACAGAGACAATCTGGATGGAGGAATTTGCAGGAGGGGCAAAGAGGTGGACAAAATGGAAGAACTGACAACTGCTGAAACAATTCTCTCATTCCTCAGTGCACACACTTTGCCAGACATATTCATGGGACTCGCAGGATGTTTAGTGTTCTACAAAGCTAAAAGTTGAGCATAACTCATCTAAACTATACAATAACACTTTACATATTAACCTGCATTTAATAGTTCTGATGACATGTAAGTATTTTAACCAAATGTAACAGGATCATTTAATTTCTACAATACTATTAAACTAACTTTGCAATGTGTACAGCAACTTGTAATACTTTGTTTTTAATACAAAAACATACCTGTCACAAATGTAACACAGATCTTACTTTTGTGGTGAGTTGAGTGGAAGAGGTGATATCAAGTAGAAATAAAGGAAAGCCTGTGGAAGCTTAAACTTGAAATCACGGCGATACCAAACTTCAGACAATCTATCATTTTGAATCTTAACTGGATACTTCTTGTCATCATCATCTTGTTGATCAGAGAATGGTAAAAGGGTGAAGTCTGATGTTAGGAAAATGTTTGGTTCAGGCAACCCGAAACTTTGATCAGGTTCTATACTGAACCATGATTCCAGCCAGTCATTTGGAATATCTGTAACAGACAAAATGAAATGCTGAATTTACACAGAAGATAGTTTATCTTCATTTATGTTTCTTTCGTGGTGCTACAGAAACATAATTATGATGACTTAATTTTACAATTCTATGTTAATGGTACATCTCGTATAATGTCGAATGATGATATTATGACCACAAATTATCAGCTATAAGTTAATATTGAATAGTCATAGTTAATTTTACAAGTACGATCCTGGGATATACTTCAAGGGACAAAGACAATGCATGATCAAAATAATTTCCACATTCATGAGTCACATTACATGTTCCTACAGTTCTGTAACTTTGCTTTAGTTAAGCTATAACACAAATAATTCTCAAGATGGATTAAAACAACTTACCACATACACAGTATTCTGTCTTAAACCATGGCTCTGTTTTATCATATTTTTTTTCAGAATCTCTGGAGTACACCAGGATATTAACAGCATCAGGTTTCAAAGCATCCAGACATTTCTTAATGGCCTATAAAGTGTAAATAAAGTTCCATCACAAGTTAACAATATTGAAAGTAGTACAATTACAAAAAGTTGGTCCTAGTAACTACATATATGTGCAGGATTACCACAGCAGTTCCCACTGTTGAAAATTATTACCACTTTTATTTCATTGTTAGGACATAAAATGGGTGATTCTAATGCAAAACAGCGACATAACAACTTGCCAACAACTGACATCAAAATTAACCAACACATCATTCATTCAACATTTGATGTTCAGATGGTAAAACCATAGTAGTTAATGTAAATATACACACCACAATTTTTATGACATACAAACCACAATAAATTGTAACTGAAGAACATTCTTCTAACCTACAAACTTGCATTACAAGTTACCAAACAGTACACAAATTACCACAACAAGATATGTAACTTTGTCTTCCACATCACTCAGTCGCACTCACAGCCTTCCACAACACATTGCTTGACGTTCTTTATGTACATTTTAAAACAGGTAAGCCACTAAAGAGTTCACCAAGCTATTTTTTTTTGTGGTTAAAATGTCTTACATTTTACAGATTTTGGCTTCCTGTGTAACAACACAACTGCCTTCAAAATAACATGTAAGTTAATGTTCAGTACATACTTGTATAATGCAAACTTCAGGAACCAGTCAATAAAGCACAATTAATTTTGTTATTTAATTTCTATTGTACAGCATTTAAACCTCACTTTTCAAAATACAGTATCCTAAGTATAATTAAGATAAGGCAAAAAGATATATATGAACATAAATATGGACAACAGCTGGTCCATGTACAATTGCAAAACTAAGCTTCAGCATTAGTGAAAGTATACATATTTAGACGTACTAAGTATCTATTCATGCCTCAAGAAGGATTGTTCCATGGCCCTCATTTCAATCCGAGTATTAAAGAGATTCCCACCATTATCAAGAAGAACATCGCCTACATGAATATTCAATACCAGCTAATCAAATCCAATTTTTAGGTGAGAAAAAAAAGTACTGATGACTGAGAATCAATAAAGTTTGTTTATACTTTCAGGATCACATATCCTCTTTTTTATGTAATCTTGAATGTGAATATGGATACATTCACATCTGTGATTGGAGAGAAAATTCTTAACATATCAGATCTCATATGCCTCTGTACACAACATCTGAGAAAAATTCACTGCTAAAAGTCCTGGCCTTCATTTTCCACATGGTAACTTTAGAAAAAACCTTACCTCTGGGTCATATTCAAAGAACAGTTCAGACCCTGTGATATAATCTTCAGGTGGATACAGCTGCATATTCTCAGCCATATCTTCAACATATTCAACTGCAGGAACTTCTTCAGCGAACTGAAACTTAGTCTCTTCAATGGTTTTTAACTCGTGGAAAAAACGTTCTGATGGGCCAACTCTCTGCAGCATTTTTATGTAGCCAAATACAGCATTCAAGACCTACACATTACCAAAAATGTTCCATGTACGAAACCAAAAGTATCATTTTCCAATAAACAAGTTTCACATTTGACAACTCCTTATATATAATGAGAAAGAAACATTCCAATAATACACCAAATTCTAACATAATATCAATTTGTATGTCTTGTTATATGATCTGTACAACTGTGGGTACTTTGTACATAAAGTGAAAATTGAAAATTTAAAAAAACTGAAGAACCCACATGTTCCTCAATTTACAATTTATTCTTAAAAATACTGGAGAATATAATGCAATGACAAGTATCTATAACACTTGGAAGTTGACACAGCTCTGTAATAAAACATGTTCTTTAAATAAGGCTTCTATGAAGGTCAATCACAATACCACATCCAGACAACATACACAAATACGTTTAAAACTACACAAGTAGTTCTACAAGCCTGGCTGTTTTGAAAGATGATATGAGTCTGGGAATCATGTACATTATTTCTTCATTTTACCTTGAAATTCAAACATACAAATGTAGCTACAAAACTGACTTCTTTATACAAGATTTCTATTTCTCCATGAAAAGTTACCCATACCACAAGAATGACATACAAGGTGCATTACTTATATATTCTACCTCAGGAAACTGCATTAATTTATCATTATCCAATGCTGTACAAAATTGGGTGTCACACTACATGTGAGTTAGAAGAATCTGGGCTTTTATATCCCTTATAAGTTGCTTTTAAATAAAAGATATTAAAACATCTGTAACTTACTTTCCTTTTCCAGCATTACTGAAAAATAATCTGAAATTACAAAGTCCTGAAACTCATTAAAATATAATCACAAAAGTGTATGCAATTACTAGGTTAATATTTTTTCCCGTATCTGTGCAGCTAAGCTACAAGCACTTCATTCAAGGGAGCTGAAGGTGCACTGACATTATGTCAGCTCTGCACTGCAACACACTCAACAAAATTTTCAAGACTAATTTCTGGAGCAAGGAGCAATGATGAATTGGCCTTATAAAAAACTGCCACAAACTGAAACCTCACTGTCTGCTGCCACAAGAAGTTTGAATATTTAAATCTATTAAAAATAAAACATGTTATGATTGTGTTTTATTCTAAATTTCAAAACCGGTTTACTGAGTTAACACAAGAAATTCCTCTTGCCTTACACCTAATATTTGGCAAATGTTTTATAAATGACATTCCTCTCAAAAATCCAATTATATAATAAAAGTACCTTACATTTTAATTTCCTCCAAATATTTAAATTTACAGGGTAAAGCTAGTGAACACAGTAAAGTGATAATCATACAATTTTGTGATCCACTTTTGTACAGCACTTCCTTATGTACTGACTCTGACCAGCTTGAATTATAAAGCAATAATCATGTAATTGAGTGATCCCTTTCTGATCATAATTTCTACCACAACAGGTTCCAAGTATGTTAAATTTGTCAGATATCACCTCAAGGTCTCTTCCTGTAATCACATTTATAATTTATTGCACTGCACAACTTCAGATGCCTATCTCTAATGGATCATTCATTACTATCAAACCAAATGGTTAGTACAGAATTCATGTGGTTTTAATTCTGTGTTATATGGTACAAAAATATTTCAATAAAATCTGCATATTTTTCATACACATATTTTCCACAAAACATTCCACATTCCTCTATCAAGTGGTTCTAATGTCACGTACCCCTTCACCTTGTTAGCATAACAGACAGCTGGATATTCAAAAAGCATGAAACAGTAGATGGCCATGTATTGGAATTATCCCTTATCAAGTTGCATCAAAATTCATCAACTGGTACAAATGTTGCTGGGGCAGAGGAGTCAGATGTGTAAAGAATCTGCTCTTATAAAAAAAAGCAAAAACTGAAAAATTACCTCTCAATGCCTGAAGAATTTGCTTCTAATTTGGTGTTCTGACAGTGTTGCCAAATAAAGGTTTACAACAACTGTTCTTATTTATGTATCTTGGTAACAGTCTTCTCAGTATGACAGACACTAGTACACTGGGCTGTCACTGTACAGATGTACCTAAAGTACTGGGAAGTTCTGTGTACAGCTGAGTGGGACATTTGAATGAATGTGCAACATGTTAAGTCAAGCCTGCGGGGACATGGTGATGTGATGGGGTTGCATTGTACAAATGATTCACATCATTCAAGGAGAGATGGCAATTCCCATTGATGGCCAGAAAAACAGAGACCAATAATTACCTGTAGGTAATAAGTAGACCACTGCTCGTGTCTAACAGTTCAAGTGAGAAAACTATAAACAAATGATACACAAACAAACCTTTAAGGCTCTGACATACAGTCCAATGGTAAATATTTGTCCATGTATGACGCACATAATAGGGAATTTCTGAATCATGAGAATACTTATTGTCTACGAAAGGAAAAGGAATACACCACAGGAGACGTGCTTAAAACACCAATTCCAAAACTGTGCGCTGAGGTGTCCCTGGGCACAGTGGGATATTCACATTTTCAAAGGAAACACAAAACTCCAGATTGCAGAAGGTGGTAACAATGTCACTGATGAACGTAAGGCAATAGCTATTAAGTTGTTTGTATCTAACTACTTAATAAACAGAAGTGTTAGGTATTTCTTTTGGCATAGGGGCACTGTGAAAAAATTGCTCAGACACTACGGGTGTCGAGAACTGAGAAAGTCGGGGAACTGCTGGCTTAAAAAATAATATCACAGGATTGTTGATAAGATAATGGATAGCAGGACATATATTTTTTATGCCAAATTTTCTGATTTTTAAACCCACTTGTTATATAAATACTCCACTAAAAAGAAGAAAGTTTCTAGGCATCAATTCCAGGTTCCTAACAAGAGTACATACATACCTCATGCAAGTGTATCAATCCAACAGAAGTGAGTGAAATAGTTACTGAAAACAGTGCGTACATCGAATTGTTCTCACATCCATACAGTCCACTGCTGGCATATATATCAACAGCCCAGACACTGTGGATGGAAACATGCAAGGTAACACATTACTGCCTGTGTGCCCATTAATATATTTCATGGAGTTCTCACATCCTGTTTATCAACAGAAAATACTGTAACATAGGCCTATCAATCTAGCGTAAAATTTAGCTCCCCAAATATGATGCAACACATGCCCCTTTCAGCAATTATATTTGGTATGTATACTTCAATGAATTTAATGCTTCATTGCTGAACTGACAAAAATACTAAGTATAGTGGGTGACTATCTGTACGGAGAAAAACAACAAATATGTGTAAAAATTCTGCATGATTCACTTCTCACATATTAACATTCACAAACATGACAAAGTTTAATCAAGAAAACAGTCATAAAATCCTTGGCATTGGTTTCTAAACACAGTATATACTCACCAATAACAAGAGTGGTTTGTGTGTATGTTTTTGTAAATCATGTACAAATGTCTTTGTCTCTGCCTTAAAACTTCCTAGAAGAGTAAACTTATGCACAAACTGACGCAGTGGACACTGACGTCCAAACTAAGCAAAAATTTCATTTATCACCAGCATTTGAAGGCATCCCAGTCTGAAGGTTGGATAGCAATACAACAACATTTGTTTCAATAACTAAAGTACAATAATGTCCATACTTGTCATGAGATTATATCAAGAAACTTACTTTCCCTTATGTATTTTTGTGTCATGTCAGCACAAACCCATTTCACAGTTAATGGTAACTGGTATTCTTTCCACCTCAATGTTCTTGATACTGTTCACATGTGCAATTCTGTTACGTGGAGTATGAAGAACAATGTTACACGACAAAAAATAAGTATACATGTGATGCTCAAAATTGTTATTCACTAAACACACAACAATTTTGTTCAAATTACCAAAAACTATGTGCCCAGATTATGGAATTTAAAGAACTTCATAAAAAGGTCTAAATTAAATTTTACAAAAAATATTTATACAGACAGCTTGATAAAGAATGAGAAAAGCATAATCTAAAAATGAATGTTTCATTGATATAACAAATTTTCACTCACTTGACACTCGAAGGAATTAAAAAAAAAATAAAAAAAAAAATAAAAAAAATTTAAAATATTGTTACATAAAAGCTAAGTCCCATTATATTGCTATGGCTAAACTTACTTCTTACGCAGGTAGGCAAGAAGAGATCCCTTTCCCTCATGTCCGACCAGCGATGATACATATTCACCTGGCTTTGATCGGTACATATGTAACATGGAAGGTAAGGCCCAAGTCAACACTACCTACAAAAAACATTAGGTTAATAGAAAAATGCACACTGCAATCCTCTTACAGAAGATGAAGTCATATATTATAATGTGATAACAGTGAAAACATAAAATAAATAAGAAACCACAGCTCTTTCTTAACCCTTCACACAAGACAACAGAGACATCCCATTAACACATACCAGCCTTTCATACAAGACAAACTAACCTCACAAATGTCCTTAACTGGCTTGACCCAATACATCTTCCTAAAATCTGAGGTGTTGAAGGCTAAATTAGCAAACTTCTTAAAGTCATCTGGTGGCAGATGGTTGTTGGGGACACCTGCGAAACCTTCAACCACCATTGATTCCAGTGTTTCCATTGGCAATCGAGCCTAAGGAGAGTAGAAGTCTGTATAATATCTAACAATATAAACCATGGTCAGTTAGTTCAAGGTAAATATATGTATACTACAAAAGCAAAACAGATATCCAAAGTGCATATGGCTAAATTAACAAGTAACTGACTAAGGTGTGGCTACAGAATTCCAAAGCAAGTTCTAAATACAAACAATAAAAACAAAAAGCTGAAAAGAAAAACTGAGGTCAAGGTCAGAACAACAGGCTAGGAAAGGTGACACACAGAACAGGGTTAGAAGGTGGGATGAAATGACAGGGAAAAAGCTCTGGGAAGATGCAGATAGATGGATGGAGATGCTTGGGTGCAAGGTGGCAACATCTGAGGAGAAGGAGAAGGAGGAAAGAGGGAAGAAAAGGATTTGGGAGCAGAAAACTCTCATCAGTATAACACAGAGTATACATAACATAAGATGATAAGTTAAGCATGTTCTGCACAGATGGGCTAGTCTATCTCACACAAATTTTATAATCCTACCCTGACAAACTCTCACACCGGAAATTCCTCTCCTCCTTTCTCTTTTGCTAATACAAAACACACAACAGATGGCCAATAAATGAAAATTTCACACAACCTGAATAACGAGTGTCATTCGATGTGATGAGTAATGTCTTTTCCTGAATTCATGGACTGCTTCATACAGGTCATCATCACCTATATTATCTCTTAATGTTATCAAGTTGCCCCATTCAAATTTTCTTGCAGGATTATCAGAATGAGCCAAACAACAAAGGAATCGCTGCCTGCGGCTTTCATCTGATGTCACGACCCTTTGGAACTCTGTAACAATATGTAAGAATATAGAATTTTTATAATAAAGTTCATCATGACATATATATATATATATACACACACTTCCCTACTTCCCATTCAGCTGACCTCCCATTTTCACATAACAAACTGGCCACCTTACAATAAGGCATAGTTTTACAAATTGGTGATGTCTCTGCACCTACGCCACCAAACTTTTACAACACAAAGTCTAGTCACAACATACAGCTTCAATAATTGCTTTTTTTTTAAATCTCTGTAACTGACATTTGCAGCAGATTACTGACAGAAACAACCACTACTGCATATATGACACAAGCCACAGCTCTAGAATCCAAAGTCCTCAAGTAACAAAATCTCAAATTTGTGCTAGCGCCTCACAAGTGGAAGAAGCAATGACTTCAATGAAAACTTTACTATAAATGATTATGAAATTTTGCAGTCTGTTTTCAGGATAGGAGATGAACAGCTTTCATGTTTCATATGGCTGTATATTCTCCATACTGATCTTCCAGTACTCACTTGCCAACATCTAAAACTAGACAAACTTTCCTTTTGTACCTGTCAGTGCTGTTCCCTACCTAAATTTGTTGTAACAGATTACTTTTTACGATGATCCCCAACATCAAAGACCAGGGGTAAACCTATAGCCACAAAGTATAAATACCAAACTAACATCACCATGACTGGAATTTCTAATGCTTCACATGGTCATTTAATTCACTAATGAGAAACAGATTTTTAAAAGTGCCTATGCTTATTTCTACACCAACATGTCAATATTCGATAGATATCAGTCTTTATTATCCAGCATCCATTACTTTGGTACTGGTGTGCTCACTCTTATAAGAAAATCCATTTATATCGAGGTTTGAAGAATGCCAGAAACTTGTGACTACAATTGTACTTTCCATTTCTTAGAACACATTACTGTATTGTTACATTCTATGCCCACCTTAATGCTGCAACATGCATTTACAAATAGACCACTGTTGCCTTTGTCAACTTCTCTTTCAGACACTTGCCTGATGACTTAAATGGGAAAGATTTCAGTCAAAGTTGTTGAAGTAGAAAGTTGAAGAGTTACATGTGTCAGGGTAGCACATGGCTTTGAATCCAAAGAGACAAAGACTAGACAGATAAGATACTCTGAGTTTATACCTGATACAGACTCTGATGGGGGGGGAGAAGAAGAAGTAGTGCTCAAAAACCAATCAGTTTATGGTGTATGGGGCAGAAGTTGCTGTTTGTTTTCAGATAAATACAAAACACCTAACTACAGTGTGGGCAGAGCGTACAGTTCTTGCAACCTGTTGGTGCATCACGTAAACAGTAGGCTTTAAAAGGTTAAAGAGTGTTTGCTGCCCTCACCTGAATCAATGGCTTCTCTCTCACGTGTCATGGCATCCCTTTTCATCAGTGGCGATATGAAGAACTGAGAAAACTTATCAACAGTTTCTCTGAGATACTTTTCTTGGCATTCAAAATAGTATGTTGTGTATTCACATTCTGTTGTAGCATTGTCAGAACCTCCTCTATTCTATTCAAAAAAGGCAACACAAATATAACTTTAATAAGCTGTGAGGTAAAATTACAAATACAGTAGACCCCCTCATTTAAGATTTTTTGGGGGAAGACAAGCTTTTTACACCTTAATGAAAAAAATTTTAAGTGGGGGTTGTATCACAAGCAAACAGAAAATTACTACTGTGATTACATAAATGTTGGATGCACTGTAAATTTGAACCTAGTAATGTTCTCCTTCAATCAATTTTGTACTCATATTTTTATATTTATGTTATGGGACAAAATAAACAAAATAAGTTGCAAAGAAACTCAAGTTTCATTATCAATGCACAAGACATTCTGCGAGTCCATTCTTCTGTCAGCATGAAGTAAAAATATATTACTACGGCAGTGTGTAATCGATTCTGACATCACTTCACTTTCATTGCCTACAATCATGGCTTTCTTCATGCAACAGAAACTCCACAGATGTAAACACAAACCCTAAACTGAGGCTCCAAAAGGGCGTGGGGGCTCAATTTTCATGTCTTAAATGCAGGAAAAACCTGAAACTGAGAAATCTTAAAACTGAAAAATAATTAACCATTTCTTATATGGGGTTGTGCCTGGGGGAGGAGAAAAAAAGCTACAATGTGTGAAAATCTTAAATCAAGAAACCTTAAACTGGGCAGGTATTGTCTGTATTACAATGTTCAGACTCATTTCTGATGTTAACTGCAACCACTAAAGGGTGAAGAGAGAAGAGATTAATGTATGTAAAATAATAACAACAGGGACACAACGTCACAAATAAAACATTAATAACATTGTATACCTAGCCTGAAAATAACAAACACCAATGGCAAAGACATACAATTACATAAAAGTTGTACCTGCAATTGCAAATGCTGCTGAATAAAAAGTAAGTGCAAATGGAATAAACAAAATTAGGAAGGATGCAGGTGACCATACATATAACAGGTGCTCACCCTAATGAATGCTTCAAAGTCATTTTCCTTTGGGTACTTTTCACTGCCCATGAACACCATGTGTTCCAGGAAGTGAGCCATTCCTTGTATTGGCCAAGGGTCACTGAAACTTCCCACTCCTACACACAGTCCAACAGCGGCCTGTAATTGTAACATGTTTTTATATATTTAGCAAGCATATATGATTATCAATAGCAAATTTAAGTACTGCAGATTATGACACAAAGCAATTATGTAATTTGATGTCACAGGTATTTTTTGTTATTACCCTGTTACAACTGAAATGATAATTTAAGTAAAGTGAGTTCAACCAGTCAACACACTGTTTTGAATACTTCAAAGTTCCCTACTGAAAAAATTGCTCTTTATGAGTTATACTCTTAACCTTTAGGCGACGGGATTTAAATTGGCTACAGTCAACCTTCGTGTACGACATTATTTTCGCTTGGCATTTAAATTTTTGTACATGGTTTCCAAAAAACTTTATTATTTCAGGAACCAAAAAAGATTTCATAATGGATTAAACGGCATTTTTTTGGAAAATAAGTCAGAGCCATATCTGCGTGTTTTCAAGAAATCAGTAATAATTTTCGTTAATGAATAGACAAAAATTGTATGGAATATGAAAAAATTTCTGTTTCCTTTACTTACATATTAGCTTGATTCCACAGTTTTTCGTAAGGAAGTCGCACGTGATGTTGTTAGAACTGTGCCTTTGTGTGGTAATCTTCAAAACAGGTATTCTTAAC
>Ga0136643_10003878_pt1 | contig 20373 bp, 11 predicted proteins | sample TergutLab28metaG_FD_96883 | JGI IMG/M metagenome (GOLD analysis project Ga0136643, IMG submission 96883) | Labiotermes labralis P1 segment gut microbial communities from Petit-Saut dam, French Guiana - Lab288 P1 (version 3) (version 3) | ecosystem: Host-associated > Arthropoda: Insects >...
CCCCCCCAAAAAAAATCTACCGACACCAAGACTCAAACTACTGTAGCTGATCACACCAACAGCAATAATGGATACCCAGGGGCTGTACTGCACGAGCATTTTCGTTGTGCTGTGGAACTTAGTCACACGTCTCGGAAACGACGCTTCCTTCAGGTTAGCAAGATATGTTGTTGTGTTTGCTGAATAGGTAGTGATGCAAAAGACTGTAATTAGTGAAAGGCCAAGGAAAGCCACATACGGACAGATAGGAGGAAATAACGAATAACTGGAATTACATCATCTACAAGTTTACATTCCTTATGGTTTTGGACTTGGAAAATTTTAAAGCGTTTGGTTTCTGCTGAACTGGTTGTAAAGGCACCGCCTGCTGTGACACAAAAAAGAAAGAATGAGTGGACTACTGAAATAAAATATCTTGGAGTGACGGCAGATTCAAAACGTACACACAAAACACAAGTCGCTTGTTTTCTGCACAATGCAAACTGCAGCCAGAGACGAATATTTTCCACCGCTGATATTCATATGGCGTTGTTTCAGGATTTTGAGCAATATGATCCCATCAGTAATGCATATCCGTGTCCTCGATTCCTACTTCCAAGATAGCCACTATGAGATATGAGGCTCCCATAAACAGTATACGTTACATATATTGTTTATGTTTAAATTAACAAATATTTAATGCTAACAAATTTAATAAAACACAATAACACAGGCCAGCAGCTACCATAACCAACGCATTTATTGGTAACAGGAGCACCTACTAGTAATTAGCAGTATTTGCTCCTTCAATTACTTGGTTCCTACTCCTGCAAAAATATTACAAGCTGCCAGAATTCTGTGTGTATCCCATATGCCGACGGGTCACGTGGGTTTGGGTCAGGATTCGCGAACTTGAATGCTGGACTGCTGGCTGAAAGTCAGTTGCATCCGGAAGGTCCCGCAAGTTAACATGAACGTTTCCAGCACTTCCTAGTTGCTGAATAACCCCTTCCCCCATCTCTTTCTTATTGTATTTTCTCCATGACAAAAGCCGCAGACAGAGCAATATGAGCATGGCCTACGTCAGGGTTACAACCCAGTCGAGTGTCGTCCTCTGGAATTTTGGGAACATTCGAAACTTAAAAGACAAAATATTTAGAATTATTCCAAATATTAATAACATTAATAAAAATAATGAAACATTTTTTTTTCTTTCACACAGGAGTTTTTAACAACTTCCTCATTACCTGGTTGTCTAAGACTCCTTGACATTTACAGCTTTCGTGGGGGAGAGACTCACGAAATTGTTCTCGATGTTATCGACACCGACTTTGGTGATGGTGCCAGAGCAGTCTCCGAAACGGTAATTTTTTCGCTAGTCACTAACGAGGCTCAAGGGCTGAAGAGTAATTTCGTGAATCCTTCCAACACGCCACCAACTGAACTGCAGCTTACTGATAACAAACAATGAACCTGCAAAGTCGATACTGACGTCAATATATTGATGGTAGGGGGAACATTTAGAGACCCTCAACGAATGTATTTATGTTGTGATGGAACCAGGCAGCCATTTCAAATTTCCTGAGCGCCATTGTGGGGCACTAGTTCGAGTGAAAGGTAGGAACTGCTTGAGTCCCTTCTAGAGAGTTCGAGAGGATTTGCTTCTAAAACGATTTCCTTAACGTTGCACCATACGTTTCTTCGTGACAGTCACTCACCTTTCGACATGGATAATAATGACAACTTGACGGAGTTGCCGGAGGGTGAGACCAGACTTGATCGGCAGGGTTGGTTCGTGTGTATTATATTTAGTGGTGAATGCAACTCGATCTGGTCAAAATAGTCTCTGACTACCGGAATGTGTCGAGTTTTTAATTGTAATACACGACCACAACCGTTCCGGGTTTTCTATACGGCATTTCTAATTTTATTATGGTTAATCGCATTGTAATCCTTCACTTCTACGATGGCAGCTTTCGTATGAGTATTCTGACACTCGCATCTAACGACTTGTGTAAGCACAAGTGTTTGCTAAAGTCAGGGTCCACTCCTGTATTATAGTCATGAATACACATCCATTACGCGTAGTTGCAAGCGTGTGTGTATTTAACGGCATGCAGCTTTTGTCTCTCCCAGCGAAAAACGTGATGACAAGGACCAACAGTAAACACGAAGGCGACTGGGGCTCTCCTGGGTATTCGAGAAGCAACTTACAGAGCGGTACGGGTATTCGTAGAAAACGTACGCCCTATCACATCTCCTTCTGCTCTTTTGTCAACTTATTTAATAACCTATTAAGTGAAGAGTTTGTGTGTGCGTGCGTAAGAATCGGACGCTCCACCAGGAAATTTGGTGAGACACATGGGATACAGGTTCGTTGCACTTCTGGAACATTCACTGCGCTTATTCGATTTCAAAGCGCCGATGCGAAATTACAACAAAGATGCAAAGTACGTCCGGAAAACCCTCATCAACTGATAAGACAGAAATACAGTTATAATTAAAATTTGTACCCACCTGACATTTCTACACCACCAGCTGACAGTTGCACACCAGCAGCAACACTATGAAGAAACTATATTTTTTCCCCTTTTGTCACACGCGTTTCTTGTCCATCGCCCCATGTAAAGTTTTATAATGAACACTACAAACAGCGATCATGAATTTGATTTTCTCCTGTTCGTATTGTCACACAATGCTGAAGTACACGCGACCAGCAGATGCACACATGGACGGGAATATACACCCTCACGCTTACACGCAGACCAGGAGTCGATCGATGTTTGGCCTGGCTACGGTGTGCACTCCCACTCTCATCGCAGTCTTCACGGCACTGGCTGCGCTTGGCTCGTGTGTCGCACTGCGTGATCGTCAATTCAGTGCGCATATTATTTCCCAGTACCAGCTATTTTGCAGAACTGGATAGGCTAGTGGAGCCTAAGATCATCAAGCTGACATCAACAACACGTAACGATAACATAACATTGAAGTATGGAACGATAAGCCCCGAATGGCAGAGGGTACAGCACTTTTTCCACTTTCACAACTTCACAAGTGATCCTAATTCTCACAACCAAACTCTACCCAACGGTTATGTTCTTCCGCGTGATGTGTTAACTGTCATCTTCCAGTAATATATATATATCTTATTTTGTAATTGTATTTCTTATTTTCTAATTTTGTTTCCTATTCTGTAACTGTAACTATGTAATACTTGACAAGTTCAATATCCAGCCTTGTATGGATCTGACGAACGCACAATAAATACAATACAATACAATATTACGGGGAGCTGAAAGCCGGAATTTCCATATTTAACCGCGCAACGCCCAAACATTTCTATTACAGAGCACCACATGCTAAACCACGGATTTCACTTATAACAATACTGCTAGGTATTTTGTCGGCAATTTATGTGCGTGGCTGTTCCTCCGGCGCCTTTGTTTACTTGATTAATTTCAAGGTCTGAGTGAAAGATGTGAACCTGAGAAATTCAGAACCCTTTATAGACGAAAATCAAACTGAATTGTATCTATTCAGTTCATACCCCACAGTAAACACACTAAGCCTCATTTATTTTAAAAAAAATCATTAGTTTCTGTAGTATAGGGAAGTAATCGCTGTTTGTTCCGACAATGGTATGAAATATACAGATATGTTGTGTAGGAGATGTAAGAGCTCCTGAATTTAAAAAAAATAGTGGTATGTCCAATAACCACTAGGCTTTACTGGGTTCTCGTATGAACTGTCAATCTCAGTTTTCTAAACATAAAAACATTCATGTGCCAATGACATCCAGGCTGGTCAACTATAGTTAAATGAAATGGAACTTGTTGCAAATTCCTTTTCCTGCCATCTAGAATCTTGGTGCTGTCTTACCTTCTGGGAAATATAATAGTTTGTGGTATTACCAATGATGCATCCTCCACTAGATGATGTAATTCTTATCACTCATTAACAAAGCAGATGTAACTCTATGTTCATTGGAACTTTCGGCCTGACTTTAGGAGTAGAATACAATCCTTGTACTCATGTACGTATTAAGGATTATCCTATGTACAGTTCAATTAGGCCAATGTAAAAGATTCTCATCAAAATTAAATATGCCTGACAAGTTCTGGTTTAGGGCTTAATACAAAAATAACTGATGTCTGCCAAGATGTCAGACAGTAAACAGTCAAGCAGAAGGATGGATGGAAAGAAATGACTTCCCCATGCATGCATTCATTCTTAACTGGGTGCAGACTGCATAAGATCTTACTTTGTACTGCTAAATTTGCTCATATATGAAAAGTGATAGTACAGTACCTGACTGGACACTATATAAATTGGTGTAACTATTTGAAGTGATATTTTCATCCAAATTCACACTCTGTTGTATGGTAACTCAGCACAATGGTAATATGATTTGATTTAACCATTATTGTTTCTTCACATAAAGAACACATATAAATTAATAAACCAGCTCCTAGACCATGTGTCAGCACAGCTTTTGCATCAACTATGAACCCCAACAATCAAAATTAAAACACAGTAAGCATATGTAGTTAGTATGCATGTATGTATGCATACACACATACTTCTTTATACTTCTTTTTTATTTTCAGCCAGAACACATCCTGATAAGTGCTGTATTTTTAATGAGTCTTGTCAAAAATCACACACATGCTGGCACATCATGTGTTTCAACGTAAGTGCTTCATGTCTTTTAGAATGTACTGCAGGCTGAAACTGAGGACCTATGAGTATTCGGCAGTAGGCAGTGGTTCCAGAACTGCATGCCAAGGGTTTTCAGGGGATCCAGGCATACTATCTGTAATTAAAAAATTTTATTTTACAGAAATCTTGACCAAGCAATATTATGCTGTTTCAAGAAGAAGAGTTGTGTTTAGCTGTGAACTGTCACTCCCATTACTAGACTATACATACAGAACCTCCTGAAAAGTGGTGGTTCAAAAAAGCCAAATAAATTATTGAAACATATTTTTCACAAACATAAATCAAAATGGACTTTTGCTTCAAAACGACCAATTCAGTTTAATTACACTACACTTTACTGTGTTCAATTAGCTTTACTTTTATTTGATATTAATATAAGCTTGTTCCATCACATCTGGATTTGGAGATTACTACATTCTTTCAGGAACATACAGAGGATTCCAGAATTATTTATGGAATTGGAAGGTTCATTATCATGTTCAGAAAAGCCTGCCAGTGACAACTACCCTGAGTTCAGTTCATTAAAATTCACACCTTAACACTCAACTTCTCTAAGATAAATTATCATGTCACTCTCCCAAGTATGGCTTGATCTCTAAAGCTTTTTCTTTCCCTGGGATTCTCTGACAACATGCAGGCATTCTTGCATCTGTGTTAATGTTACTTTCAACTGTTTCATCACTATTTATTTAACCATCCCAACTACATCGTATGAAGAGATCAAATTATAAAGCTCCTCATTACATAATTTTCTTTATTTTTTTCAAAGTTCAAATACTTTTTATCACAACAATCTCCATGTGTGATAATCAACCTGAATAATGTTGTATTCTTAAAGTGACAGACCATGTTATTGACTTGATAAAAAAACAAAACTAAAATTATATGTATATTTCAATCTTCAGCTGTTTTCGGCAATGTGGCAAGATATATATTTCTGAATTGAATTGTAGCACCCAGTTCCAAAATTTACCCTATCCCTATTTTCATAAGTATTTACACTTTCAGTGCAGCATACATTCTCACTACTAGTTAGATACATTAAATTAATATGTCTGAGAAAGGTGCTGATTTGATATGTACATATTAACTCTTCAAGTAAAACGGAAATAACACAATGATTTATTAATAACAGGGAAATACAGTTTGACTTCATCACAACACTGATACAAAATAACATACAGTTTGACCAGCTTCTTTTTTCACAAATGCATTTTGGTCTCACAGCCAAACGGTTCACATCAAGAAATGGACTGGCTACAGATACAATCTTTTACAAACTTTAAATCTTTATGCAGCATATTTTAAACATGAAAATGAACTTCACTGTAACTAAATTAAGGGATCTAATTAGCACTTAGGCCTGGAAACACTTCTGCAGGCACACACTGTTGGAAAGGACTGAAATTTTGAAAAGCAAATATTGTATTACACTGAGTTTCCTGTTTGGTTATACATATCAGGGCTGTGAAAAATGTGACCTGTGGGCTGGAACCAATCCACGAAGAAAAACAGTCTGGCTTGTAGTGATGGTCAGATATTAACTGTGTAGTTGTTTTTAGATTACACTACAAGTAAAGCACTGAAATCAGAAAAAAAGAATTAATTAAAAACAACTGAATTGGACAATCTGACAGACGGCTGAGCAAGGCCCTATAGATTCAGTGTGTTAGGCCTTTAGGACATTAATCATTAATGAGAATTCAGGATATTGTAATGGAATATACTATTAATAATGTCAGTTATGTGTCTTGAGCTGTATCTTCAGTAAGTCAGCGAAAGAAGCAATTTATAGTTATTTTGAAGTTTTCAAACTAAACTATCTTTTTTTATAAGGCTCTCTGGCCTCAGCTGCTCAGCCAAACTAAAACAACTGCCCATCCTTTGTATGCTGAATACACATGATGATACTCAGACAAACAATATACCAATGCTTCAGCAGACACTGTAAGAAACAGCTGCAGTTTATTTCATCTTATCCAATAAATTCTGGGAAGAAAACACTTCAATTATATTTTGGATAAGATTCACTGAAGGCAATTCCTTCCACGCCACAAGTGCAATACATTGTTCAGAAACACTGATTTTGCTCTCTTGGAATGTGTTTACAGTTCAACAGTCTCACTGCAATCAAATGCCTTTTCTAATTCCTGTTACTCAACTATTTTTGAAGTACTAATTGCTATAGGAGTATAAAAACTAATCTTTTGTTTAAAGTAAAACACAGCATGGAAAAGACCTGACATGGTCTTCATCCCACACAGTTTGAACATGACTTATGTATAAACCACAATTACTCACATAAAAATTACAAAATTCACATTATTAGGCTTGTACATAGCAACCCTGTTACAATCTTTTGTAGCTCATTGATTGTAGATTTCAGGAAAAATGATGTTATGAAATATTCTTCAGAATTTTAAAAATATATTACTTGTCAGGTATAGAGAATGAATTAGCATATTCTTGAACCACACTGATTGGCGCGGTTGTCTAAATCACATTGCAGCAAAAATTTTTTTGGACCAAAAACTGCAGTTCACAGTAGTATCTAAATCATCACAGACATCACATTTTGAGATTTATGACCTTGCACATAGAACTGGCCTGTGCATATACAATGATGATTTCTGATCTGCTTGATAAACACTCAAGATATGCAAAAACACCACGCTTCGTAACCAACCACTGACGGAACTCCATCTGCATATTTTCAAACCAGTTTATTCAGACTGAATGCAGTCCTTAACAGGAACAGACTTCAAAACTTTATTGGAGATTGTTCTCCAGTTGGGTGACAATGCATGGAACATATGCCTATGACTCTGTTAATTTGAAAGTTGTCACCAATGCCTCACACAAACACCAAGTGCTGTGCCATATCTATAACAGGAGCACCTCCATCAAGAGAGAATATCTCAAAGTTCCTGCCTTATTTTGGAGCCAATTATGGAGACTGTTAACATTTTCTTGGAATTTGTACAGTTCTTGGCTGATCATACTATTCACCAATATGTGTCAATACAGTCGATAAAATGTGTCTTCAATTTACCATATTATAGTCACTGGAAAATTATACTCATATATAAAAAGAGGGATCCAGAAATTAAGATAAATGTTCTTTTCACTGATAACATGGGTGACAAAGCTGGCCCCAACACCAGTATTACAGTGACTGCCTACTGTATTAAAAAACAATTTTTCCATCACTTCTGAGGTCTGTCTAGCGGGATCTTGTGAATGCAGTAATGAACCTTTAGGTCCCATTAAATGCCAGGACTTTCTTAACTGAGGAACAATTAGCTTCTCATGAAGCACTGCTCTGTTGAGTTAGTTGGGTAGTTACTTAGCTTTTGAGGTCTTTCTAAGCAGCTTCTTCCTCTGGATTCATATGGGGGGGATCTATCATTTTGTCAAGTTATAATCAACAGCTCCCCCGAAGGTGTCCCTACTTTGACATAGTGGTGGGGCTTGTGTGGTCAAATGATCCTGAGAGCTAAGCTGGCAGTAGCATAGCTATTGGCAGGGTCAACCAAGCTGGACAGGTCAAGGGTGATGACCCAGACAAAGGGGGACACTCTGGTCCTCCAGGTTGGGGGTTGGGTGTGGGGGAGATGACCCCACCCCAGAAAAGAATTTGCATTCAGGGAACTTCAGAGATGCCTCAGACGGGTTTAACAAATAGACAGTGACCTGGCTGCAAGGAAAAGGAATTGATTTTTGGCACATGGACTGTTCGAACATTATTCAAGACCGGAGCACTGCTATCTCTGCTCTCTCAGTTAAAATAATATAGACTCGCCACAACGGCATTACAGGAAACAAGATGGCAGGGCAAAGACATAATGGATATGAAATCACACACACTTTTTTACAGTGGCAAGGAAGAGGGAACCAGAGAATTTGGGGTGGCATTTGTAGTTGAAAGGAATATGAAACAGAATGTACTAGATTTTAAGGCAGTTGATGAGTGAATATGTGTGTTAAGGATTAAGACAAGATTAAAAAATATAAGCCTCATAAACATGGATGTTCCCACAGAATAAAAGGAGGAGTTGAAAAGGGGGCCTTCTATCAGAAAGTAGAAGAGATATATGATTCATGTCCTTCTAGTGATATAAAAATAGTGCTGGGGGACTGGAACGCCAAAGTGGGAAGAGAATAAATCTACCAAGGAGTAATTGATAGGCATAGCATGCATTTAAACACAAATAACAATGGGCAGAGGGTAGTAGATTTTGTAGCAGCAAAAAACATGGTGGTATCCTCAACCTGTTTTCCACATGAAGACATTCATGAACATACATGGAGATCTCCAGATCGACAAACCAATAATCAAATTGACCACATACTAATCAATAAAAGGAACGCAAGCAGCATGCTAGACGTGAAATCGTGTAGGGGAGCAAGCAGCGACTCTGACCACTTTTTAGGTAGAGGGAGATACAGATGCAAAATAGCATACAGTAAATATGAACCAAATAGAACAACAAGAAGGCTCCATGTAGATGCAGTGCGAGATGCCAGCATGGTTAGGTTCCAGCAGTAACTAAAAGAAAAATTTGGAAAGTTAGAATCTGAACAGGTAACAGAGGAGAAAAGCCATATACAGGAAGAATGGAAACAATTAAAACAGGTAATAATGGAAGCAGCAGAACAAATAATAGGATAACAACCAAAACCAGACAGGAGGGGATGGTTTGATGATGAATGCTGTAAGGCATTAGAGGAGAAGAATGCAGCATATAAGAAATGGATCAATAGACCAACCAGAGCTAAAAGAATGAAATATGAAAGATTGCAGAAAATAGCCCATAAAATATGTAAAAACAGGAAAAGAACACATATGGATAATCGTATAGGGGACATCGAAGAAAACTTCAAGGACAAACAAATCAGAAATGCATACAAGGAGGTTGGATCACTAAAGGCCAGTTTCCAACCACATACAGACCTTTGCAGAGGCACAAATAATGAGATCCTATCTAAGGAAGAAATAAAGACTAGGTGGAAAACCTACTTTCAAGATCTGTTAACCTCTCCAGCAACAGCAGACCAAAGCATTCCTTTAGAGGCTACCTATACAAACCAAGCGGACACCGAGGAGGAACTGGAAGAAGAACCTCCAGACATACTGGACACAAAAATGGCAGTACAATCCATGAATAACAAAAATCACCTGGTATAGATAATATCCCCATGGAGCTTTATAAGAAAGGAGGAGGACTATTACTTAATAAAATACATAGCTTGATTAAGGGAATATGGAGGGAAAAGAAGATGCCCATGGACTGGACAAAGAACATTATAGTACCAATATATAAAAACAGGGGAGACAAACTGTAATGCAAAAATTACAGAGGAATATCATTACTATGAACAGGGTATAAGATATTAACTACAGTTATTAATAATAGACTTAAAAAATACATCAAATATGTAATTGGAGAATACCAAGCAGGATTTAGAACAGGAAAATCGACTACAGACCAAATTTTTACAGTTAAAAATTTATTGGAAAAAGCCTGGGGGCATAATGAAAAGATACACCAGATCTTTGTTGAATTTCAGAAAGCATATCACAGTATCCGAAGGAACAAACTGTATGCAATAATGGCGCACTTTGGAATCCCAAATAAACTGATAAGGCTAATGAAAGCAACTATGGAAAACTCAACTTACTATGTAAAGATTAGAACAATTATGATGAATGGCTTTAAGGTATGAACTGGATTAAAACAATGAGATGGACTGGCACCCAACCTCTTTAATGGCACTGGAATACATATAAGGCAATTGTCGGTACAAATCACATCAACAATATTTCATAAATAGTGCAATTATTTGGATATGCAGATATACACCTCATGGGTAGAACAAAGAGGGCCATTTCAGATGTATATGGTGAACTGAAAGAGAGCACGAAAGAAGTTGGGCTCATCATGAATGTTGATAAAACAAAAGCAATAGTGGAAAGGGAGGAACACTGACTGTTGAGGATCACAAGATTGAAGTGGTCAGGAGATTTAAATATCTAGGGACAGTAATATATGATAGCAATGATGAAACGGAAGAAATATGAGCTAGGATCCTGGCAGCTAATAAAGCCTACAGCTCCCTGCAAACCATATTTCGATCTAAACAAATCCATCAAAACAACAAAATAAGATTGTGCAAAACATTAATGAAGCCAATATTATGCTGTGGAAGTGTGACCTGGACACTAACACAAACAGCAGAGCATATGCTAAATGTGTTTGAAAGGAAAATATTGTGAAGACTATATGGCCCAACACAAGAAGGGGGACACTGGCATCCCAGATGGAACAGTGAACTCTACAGTTTATACAATGAGCCAAACATCATGGAGGACATTAAAATCAGAAGATTAGGATGGGCACGTCACGTAATAAGAATGGAAGAAGAAAGGATTCCAAAAAAGGTTTAAAATGGAAACTTCTACACCACAAGACCAGTGGGAAGACCACGAACCAGTTGGGCAGATGTGGTCCAGAGGGATGCATTACAACTGCTGGAGATAAGAGGATGGAGGAGAAGAGGTGAAAATAGGGATGAATGGAGGTGTCTTATGAGGGTGGTCAAGGTCCGGAAGGGGCTGTAGCGCCATATATGGATGGATGGATGGATAATCAACAGCTCGACACTGTTGTGATAAACATCATCCTTCTTTGTGTTACACCTACACCATCTGTTACAAGTAACAGTGAATAGTGTTTCTCTCTTTCTTAATGTCTTCTTATCATTTTCTTGATTTCATCAGGGCCCACTTTTAGATTACTTTCCTTTCATAAAGGACAAAAGTGGGCTTATGAGATTACCATGCCCTTTGCTTGTCTGTTTCACCTCTGAACTCCTGTAGCAGCTTACCAATGCTTTTTACAAAACATACTATGAAAGTTATGATTTGGACCACCATTTCACACTTTTTAATCTCTCACAATTAGTAATATAAACATGGCAGATGCACAGCCTTGTGAGGTGGGAACCACACTAGCATCCCTTAATTTAGTGTTCTAAAATGATGTATGGTGACAGATTTTCAAAAAATAGCACTTGAGGGTTTTTTTTTATAGCACAGAAGGAACACATGTTGGCTGTGTGGAAGTATCTGTCAGCATTTGGTATGAAGGATCACAAGCATGTCTACAGATAATTGATGAAATATTCTTTGTAGGTCAACAATTACAAATATGGCAACATACAAGTATAGATTTGTATCCAATTAAAGTTACATCTGCATGATTTGCTTTGAACTGTGTAGTGATGTCTCAAGTGCTACATGTCATGCTTGTAAAAGCATATGTAACTTTTACAATTGTTTTACTTCTTGCATTGCTTTGGGGTATCTGAAAAACAGCAAGGCAAATGTACAGATTCTTACAGTATCGATCATAAAGGACGAAACATTCCAAATTTTTTGTCAAACAACCAGGAATTTATACTTTGGAAGTAAGATATGCAAGTGTTTGAATCTCTTAACATAATAGTCTAACAAGAAAATCATTCATTAATACTGATAACATAAAAATCTTAATTTTTTAGTATGTACCTGTGTGAATATGTTTAGAAATTATAATCCAATTTACATTCAAAAGAAATAAACCCTGTATAGTAAATTATAAATATGACTAGATCATACAGGAAAGAGTACAGCACTTGACAAAGGCCTTGATGTGCCCCTTCCATAATTATTTCTCCCTTGATAGCACTTCCTCTCTCGTTGACATTATTTTATTTTAGGAACAAGCACTATACAGCATTTCTATGTTTTTCTCACCAATCTCCACCATAAATGCTGTTGAGTATTCCTAGCTTTGAATATCTTTATCATAATATCAGTATAATCAAATAAACAACATACATGTGTAGTAATAGCAGCAGTAGTAGTAGTAGTAGCAGCAGCAGCAACAGTAATAATAATAATAATAATAATAATTGTAAATTGCAAATAGGGCAAGTTCTGCCAAGTCTGTCATGACCCAACCATGTAATTCTTAGAGGCTACCTTCCAGTTGCTTGGAATCATATACATACCTGTATACATACACGCATACACACACATACATGCATTAAAGAGACAATAGAAGCACAAAAAGTATGTTCATTTTGTAAAGTGTATAAACTGAACACACCATGAGATTATGTCTATTGGTTTATCCATGTACTTTGGTCTCTGCAAGTACTAAAAGCATTGTGGTGGAATTTTGTACTGGAGTCTACAGTATAATTTATCAGGTGCATTTATATGGTTCCTATTATTATAACTCCCTCATTTTACTTGAAGTTCAAACTGAACTTTATTAAATTTCTCAAAAATAGCTCTCATACAAAAAACTGTTGCATAATTTCTGCTTGCAGTGCAACTGTCTTTCAGCTAATGGTTCTATGTCTGCTCTAAATGGCTGTGAATGCCATTCAGTAAGAGAAAATTATTCTATTGCCTATCCAACATCATGAACAAATTACTGCTCATATGTCAACAATACTGCAATATACTGTGGAGTAATACAGACTGACCAGGTACATTACAAACCACCAATTCAGTGTGCAACCAACAAACAATCATGTTTTGAAACATTTCTCTAATACTACCATCAACTTCGGGAGTTAGATTTAATTTTACGTGAAGAAATTATAATAAATGAGCAGAAACTAAGGTTATTGAAGTGATATTACCTCTTCCAGAAAAACTGAAATTCTCAAAATGCACATACCTTCAGCAGTTTATTTCTCAGTTCAACTCATTTTTTATAAGGACTGTTTCTCTTAATGTATTTACAAAAGCCAGACACATTTGTCTTGCTGTACTTCTAAGGAATGCACAGTTCAGAAACCAACATCTGCCATTTCTGACAACATAAACTTTGTATCACCACAGTAACACAATAAATGTACCACACTGTGAAAGGGGAAAACAGGAACAGAGGAGAAAAAAATATCATTATTATTATTAAAAAAATGTAATGTGTAAATTAAAAACTGTTTTCTCTACCATCTTTCACTAACCACACCACAGCTCAGAGTGTGAAATGGGAAGTCTTATTCTGTACTGGAAGTATATGCCCATTAGACAACATACTGTATTCTTAATGCTGGCTGCACTATAGTTATAAAACAGCCTGGAAAATTTGGCAAATGTAGTGCTTGACATAAGCAAAATATACAATGACATCACAACAGATAATATCTCATAACAAAAATTAAATCTCCTGTGTTTCAACCATGCAAGTCAGTATGTTATACACATATGGGCAATATCAGTACTATTCTCTAAAATCTACACAACACAACAAACAACAAATAAGGATACCTATAATCACAGTTATTGTTGAAAGTAAACTGATGGGTTAGCTTATAACTTGGGTAGCCTATTACACACATGCTGCCATCACTGCAGCAACATAATTGATACACAATCAAATGATGCCTTATAGAGCACATCAGAATAATTCTAAAAGGCCAATAAAGTTAGGAACAGTACTAAATAATATAAAACACCACCCAAATTATGCCCGCATACTACAAATTTGAAACATTCACAATAAAAGATGATATATGTCATGAAAAAAAGATGCATTAATTGCTTGTTTAGAAATATTTTGACAAAAACATTTGACAAATGAATAGGCCTATTCTGTTTCTGGTGTGCATGACAAACTTCATCTCGAATGGAATCACACTAAGTTGAACCTCAACCCCCAACTTCCACCAGTGAGTGAATCACTGAATGCTAATGTTGAACAGTGGTGCTTATTTCCCCATTTTTTCTATTTCCTTTGAACTTTAATTTGTACTGTTCATTATAAATACACATATATATGTGTACTACATATCTGCCTCCCTTTCTACAGGATATGTATTTCTGTATTATCTATATATACTTTGGCTTAGATAACAGATTTGTTGGTTGGTTGCAGTATTTCCAGTACATTTAAGTTAACAGGAAAATCATTTCCATTCATCAAATCTATGTTTAACAAACTTCTCCACAATGCACTCAGGCTGTTTGTGCATGGTATCAATATACATACAAAAGAGAATACAGACAACAAATACATTAATGCTTGATATATATTTAGTATAAAATATTGGCTTGGAAATGAACTTCTTAATCTATCTGATTTTTCCTGCAACTTCTACAATTCCTAAGGAAATACAATTTTAAATTACCTATTTTCATCTTTGGTATAAGAGTATTTGGCTAAAAATTCAGTCCATTATCACTATTCATTAACTGCCTGTGCTGTTGTCTATGGTTCAATTTATTACCCAGAACCATAACTGTTGATGCTTGGGAAGTGCCTCTTATGTTATCAGAAAGTTCCCAGTTACAGGGGTCGTGTATAGATACCTCTTGTCTCCTTTCTTCTGCTTGACCAGAAAACATACAGTCTTAATCACATCCATTAAGATACACTACCATCTAACACCTGCCAATTATCTCATCTCTCAGCCATCAATGAAAATTACTTTCATAGTCAGGATTAGATCCTGGACTTTGTTTAAAAAGATGGATGACTCAGAGAGGTTTAAAATAAAATCTACATTTTGATTACTGTTTATGACAGTGAAAAAGCTTGGCTTAAGGTTATTCACATACAAGAAGTTCAATATTGAAAGAATGACAGCAAGATTTATAAACTGACTATGCAGTTGCCATCAATTTGAAGAAATTGTCATATCAAGGCCCTCCCTCACAACCCACAAACCTGCATACCTTACATACAGTCCTAAAACCTATGTAAACTGTAACATGCGAGTGTCTAGTACTCCCATGTAGCAGTACATTCATTTGAATTGCAGCCAGGAAACAAACTATCCTAATTTAGGAGCCTGTGGCATTCCTCAGTCTCTCTGTGAAGAAGTTAGGATAGTATAATGAACTATGCCACCACCACTTTCTCCAATCCTTGAAAATTTGTCAATAATCACAGTCATCCTCAGATTTGATAATACATAACTTATGCAACTGAAAAATATCTCAAGAGTCACGGAAACCCGTACTGAAACTTTTCATAAATGTCTTTTCTGACTGCAATTACTAAACTACTGGAAAACATAACACTTCACAGAACTTGATTTTACACATACTGGAACTGTTAGAAGTGTACTGCTTTGATGTCTGACTGCAACACCTAAGGCAAAATGTAATTAATCTTGTTTTCAAAAGAGGCTGTGTGGAGGAGAGTGGAAGACATAAACTCAGTTTCCTGATTTGACTGCTGGTTCCGTGAAGTTTTATACTTTTGCCACCATCTTCTACATGAACTGGTTGTATAATGCGCTTTCTTCATGTTACCTCAGAAATTCTGAATATGAGAAACAACTTCCAACATTTCTACCCTTAAATTTTGTTGTGTATCTTGCGAATGGACAATGAAAAACTGAACCTTACTTGTTAAGACATAAACACTTCCTGTCCATGATTATTCAACCCTGTGTGTCTAAATCTATGCTAAGAAACCAATGCTATATCCAAAACTCAACCCATCTTCAAAAACCTTCAAAAGTGACTACATATTTTGTGTCCTATGGGAGGACCTATCATAAACATTCATAAAAGAAAATATGAGTACAAGCATCATAGATTCAGTACATTAAAGGGCAGATTATGTTAAATGAGATTAAACCCACTGATAACATCAAAAAAGATAACAAGCAGCAATACACATAAATATCCCATATATCCACATACACTTTCACATCAATAAGTTATTTGATCTTAGCGGCTGGAATGTGTTCTTGTCATTCTACAGTGCACAACTTCCATGAAAGTTGAAAACAGCAATGCCTGTCACAAGAAATGACTGATCTTCTTATTAAAGGGAAATATGACAAAATATTTCACTACATGAAATCCTGTATTTAGTAGTTCTTTCTGGTCCCAACCAAGTCTAATTTAAATGATGTATTATTTTTCTGCATTTTCATATTTTCAATTTTAGTGTAAGAAGTTTCCAAACTTCCAGAACGCATACTTGTTTAACCCTGCTGTGGTTGCAACAACAACAGACTTCATATTTTGTGTGCCAAAAATCATTACAACATAAACACAATCGATAGTGACATCACACACTGAACACACACCTAGCTCATGCTGCCTGTGGCATTGTAGTCATATCGATTTTCGATTGAGGTTCTCTTTGACAATTGGTTTACATTATTACTCAGGTTAGAACTTAATTTTATATTACTGAATATATAGCTTTATTTATTTGTGTAGAAACCATTTAACTACTTATTTTAAAAACCACAATTATATTTGGTTAATCTGATAAGAAGATGAGAAGTTTCTTTATGTAAATTTGTGTAATTCCCATGCAATGATAACCTCCATTTAGTGTAAGAAATCCTATCCTTTCACAAAGTCCTTAAACAAGGATTTCACTGTATATACACGTATATGATGGGCAGTTGGAAAGTAATGCCCCCCCAGTTTTTATCCTTAGATTGCAGCCATATGCAAGCAGGTGTCACATTTATGTAATACCCATATATCAACATCTGTTTAGCACAGTTTGGGTTTGATCTGACTGATGGCAGCACATCAGCACTAGATTTGAAAATGGTGAAACATTACTTGTGGTTAAACAAGACAGGCAGTGTGCATAAAACGTAACATAGAGGAGCATTTGTGCAACCACTGTTGCAGTGGAAAAGCAATAAGTATTACATATTCAGAGTGTGTGTTTGTAGCCTTTGGTATCCAGCATGTATGGCACATGCACCATATTGTCATCTGTGGCCTGGCCACCTCTACAATATTTTTCCTTATTATCTCATAAAAGGCATGATTTAAAAAAAAAGTTATTGAACATAAAATGTGTGAAGAACTGGGCACATTATGATCATAAATGTATATTGGGCATCATGTAAAGTACCTGTTGTCTTGTCAGATTTTCAAGAAACTTGAATTTTCTTGACAGGTTTTAAAAAAAACACTCAAATATAAAATTTCACAAAAATCTGTCCAGTGGGAGCTCATTCCATGTGGATGGAGAGAAAGTCATGACAAAGCTACCAGTTGTGTTTTACAATTTTGCAAACACACCTCAAATTGGCAATGAATGAATTCTTGGTTGTTAAGATGAAATTCTACACACAAGCAGCTGTCAAGATGTACTATGATGCAGCAGCCAACCTGAGTACTGTCTGACACTGGGAAAATGAGATGGGAGAAGCAGATCTGCACGATAAACCCCAGAGTGATCATCCATCTACCACAGTGATGCTTGACAACATCTGCAGGGCTCATGACAAAATCTGCAGTGACTCCATCATAACAATGAGTGACCTGTAGTCTGCATCTGTTAAACACTAAGAGCAACACCATGACCAGTAGTGAACAGCTTAGCAATGCTAAGATCTGTGGTTGTTGGTTCCCATGAATGTTGTCTAAGTCATACAAAAAAGGGGCAAGAGAAACAATTATGGCTGGTCTCAGCTACTGTTAGAAGATGGAAGGTGAGGTTCTCTTGTTAGTCTACATCACGTGGGATGAGACACATATTCATCATCCTTCTGAACCAGACTCCAAAAGGTAGTCAGTGTAGTAGTGCCATGTTTCCAAGGAAGAACTGCCAACAGCAGTAAAAATCATGGCCACAGTCCTGAAGGATGAGGGTGGGTTGCTTATTCAGAATTTTCTGCCAGCAGGTATCATAGTAAACACAAAGACAAATTTAAAAATTGGAAACTCAAATTCAATGAACTCATCTCAGGAGAAAAATACATGAATTGCTGTTGCTCTTTCATGGCACTGGCCCACACACATATCAGCACATAAATGGGGCTATCAATGATGGACTGTGGAGACCTGATTATGATTAACATGGTGATTAATGCTCTGCAACAAGAGCTGAAGAGCAGGGGGAAAAATTTCAAGGCAAGGATACATGCTCTTTCTAATTCAATGCTGGCAGAGAACTGGTGATAACAACGTGGATTATATCAAAGAATAACCATGTATTCAACAATGCTGAGGCTACACAACACATATCATTCCTATGTACATCTACCAAACTGTGGAAAAACACAGGAAGCACTGCTTTCTGACTGCCCCAGTAAACATGAAAACAAATCACGACATGACTGCAAAATAAACAATGCAACCAATTCCTTCCAGCAACACTTATTTTGACAAATATGATTGACATCAATTCTCTACCTTGGGGAAAACATGTTACATGTCATATACAATCAATGTAAGTTGAAAAAAAAACCAGTAACAGCAGAATTACATTCCACTATTACTGTTTGATGATGTCATCATTGGTACTGAGGATTCTCCATAAGAAATCTTGAAAGTCTGGAAGGATAATCTGTCATTACACCGGTCGCACCTAGGTCAAATGCTTTTCTGAACTCATCTTCATCATTAAGCACCCAAAGGTACGTCTGGAAAATAAGTCATAAAATACTTATTTTCAAAATGCATGACAGAACACTAGAACACTGTACACAGTATGGTTTCCATTGCATGCCTAGAAATTTATGTTATTAAAGGGCTGGATTGGCTGCAATTTGTTAATCAAGTGGAATTGATTTTGCAACAATTTAATAAAAATAAATAGTTATAAATATGTTTCCCTGCTGTAGTACCAGAATACACAAATAATAAGGTACAGGAAATATACTGAATAGGAAACTGGAAACAAAAAGCACTAACCATTAATTAATATACATACATAGAAACATATATACATACATACATACATACATTAAAAGACAAAAGGAACAATGAAATCAAGTCAGCAAATGTACACACTGTCACTCTCACTCCTCTACAAATCTGCCACTCCTGATGCTTTGTTATGCCCACATCCTATCAACAGAACTGCAATGATAAGGGTAGGAATGCATGTAAACATACATGCATGCACAGAAGAGATGCATATGAACACAGATGCAGAAATTAATGTAATTCATCATGTAAATTGGTTGTTTAAACTGTCCAATCTTATGAAACTTGAAGTGGACAATTATTGGTATAGAGTTAAATATAAAATTTAGTGAAAGTCTTCCATGTTCTCAAGTTATTACTATGTTTACTCAAACATACAGCTACCCTGCATATAACATGACCCCCATTCACAATCTTCAATTTTCAGGGAAAAAAACCAATACAGAACATGTTTAATTCCTGGCACAATTTTAGGCTGCCCCCTCCCCCCTTCCTACTTTCAGATGAGAATTAGGAGAAACGTTTCAGGTTACACTGGAGTAAATAAAGTATATGTGCAGGCGCTTTAGGTCATTTTAATTCACACTTAGCAGGACACAAATGTGCCTAATAAGGAACCCAAATTATGCTAATGCTTATTGGACCATGCATCATCTTGATATTTGAATAAACATAGATCAACTTGATGACACTTGCTTTATTATGTCAGTTTACTGCTCAACATGTTTTGGATGTTAATACATCCATCTTCAGGAGCTTGCGATTACTTGGTGCGTTATTGTGTAGGCTGTATTGTGCTGTAATGATAGAGGTTTATGTGTTAATTTATTTATCTTCATAGACATAGACATCAACACAGACGCATAAAACACCAAAACATACCACACACAAAAATGTTCAAGAACCACAGGACACCACACGCTTGCAGGAACACACTCACTCAGAGCCACACATGACACATAATATAGGTA
>Ga0136643_10003879_pt1 | contig 20371 bp, 17 predicted proteins | sample TergutLab28metaG_FD_96883 | JGI IMG/M metagenome (GOLD analysis project Ga0136643, IMG submission 96883) | Labiotermes labralis P1 segment gut microbial communities from Petit-Saut dam, French Guiana - Lab288 P1 (version 3) (version 3) | ecosystem: Host-associated > Arthropoda: Insects >...
AACTGTTGTGAATTGCACATATCAGACCCTCACTCTATTGAATGCCCAGTTCGGACTACGTACTTAGCGTTGCTCTGTGTGTATTAAACGCGCAGTCGCCAACTGCTACAGTTAGTATATATACATCGGCTGTTCTGGGGTGCTCGAGACGTGACAAACGAAAGCAGAAAGTTTCTCCGGAAGACTGGTTAATTCTAACCCAGGAGAGAGGACTGTACATCAGCAGTACTGCGGCAGCTGCAAATATTGCGGAAACCGAACGTTTGCAGGACGGCCGCTACAGTGCCCGCTTACTGTGCAGTACTGAACGTTGAGCCAGCTGTAGGACTGAATCTTTTAATATTAGGCGGTTGGATTCCATCGCAAACTTGAGTCTTTTGTTGCCCTTACAAAGCACAAACTGCGTCAGTGCTCAAAAACTGAATTTTAGGCAAAGAGTGCATTTACATGTAGCATGTGATTCTAATCAGAAACAGCGATTGTATGCCTAAACAGCATCAGTCTGTTGGTCTTTATAAGGGAGTAGCGGTCCGTTGACTGTGTGGCAGAAAGTGACTTTGTGTAATTACATTAGAACACACCGGCCTACCGTTTTGTATGTCCCAGTATTATTTATGTTAGTACTGAACAGTTTATTGAACAAGTGAACGCCAAGTACAAATGACAATTCATACATTAATTGACTTTTAGTTATGATATTTATACATGTGTGGTTTCAAAGGGGTAACAGGATGTGATATGTCGGAGCGGAGTGCATTAATCAGCAGCTTCAATTTTAAAGAAAGGGCCTTATGTCAGGGCTGCCGATAGCTGGCTGGCCTTAGTGTCAGTCATTTGTACGGCGATCGATAGCTAGCTGAACGCGACGTTTTGGACCGGCGTTCGTTCTGTGCGCGCCTGCCCACACGTTGTAGCACAGCAAATTTAATTTCACTTTCAGTAGATGTTTTTACCATGATTTTATATTAGAGCCATACTTGGTCTGTAGTCTGTCTAGGCTGAATTTATTTCGTTTATTACTCTAAAGTCAAGCCAGATAGGGTAGGCAAGCCATGTACCACTTTCGGAAAAGTTTCGAAATCCATACACACATTTTGTGGGGAAGCATGAAGGGCATGGATCTCTGAAGGACATGGACGCATATGACATTAATTCTAAAAGAAATGGATAATTAGGTGTGGACTGGGCTAACTTGAATATTGACAGGATTCTGTGAAAACTGGAATGGTTTTTCTGGTTCCATTAAAAGCACGGGATAGCGGAAGCACCAAAGAGTTACTTGAGCTTGTCAAAAGGACGCTGGACCGTAAATTCAGTAGTTAATTAGTTAGGATTCTCTGAAAGACCATTTGTTTTTGTAGAGAGTGGTGGGTCTCAAACAACTTACTCGTTTCTCGTTTATCCTATATACTTTCAGAGTCTTGATTTTGCATCCTGCATATCGCCTGTCTTGCCGTCAAGAAACCAAACTTTTACCACTAAGAAGCAAAACATCTCTGACCTGTATTTCTCATATATATATATGTATTTTATGTCCCAGTAATTCTGGCAGTACTTTCTTACGTTAGAAACATTACGCTTACAAGTGTAGCCAGGGAATTAGCAAAATGTAAATTAAATTTGGGTGTACTGAAGATTAGGTTGGACAAAAGGGGCACGGTAAGAGCAGGGGATGTAGTTTTTTCTGTAGAAAAGAAAACGAAAATCATTAATTGGAAACAGAATTTTTGGTAAACCGACGAATAGTGTCAGTAGTTAAGAGAGCAGAGGTTGTTAGTGATAGGATGTCATATCTAGTTCTGAAAGGTCGCTGAAGTAATATCATTGTTTTGAATGTGCATGCATCAAGTGAAGAGAGAAGTGATGATTTAAAAGACAGTCTGATGAGGAATTAGAGCAGGTTTTCGATCACTTTCCTATGTACCATATGAATTACTGTATTAGGAGATTATAATGCAAAAGTGGGGAAAGGGAATATTTTCAAACCGACAATTGGGAATGAGAGTCTACATCAGGATAGTAACGATAAAAGTGTTAGAATAGTAACCTTTGCCACATCAAAAACTCTTGTCGTTAAGAGCACGATTTTTCCGCACCTAAACATTTATAAGTACACCTGGACCTCTCCTGATGGGAAGACTCATAACCAGATTTATTACATATTGACAGATAGGAGATGGCGTTCCAGTGCACTAGAGTACGATCTTTCAGGGGAGCTGACATTGATGCTAATTACTGTCTGGTGGTTGCAGAAGTTAGGGAAAGATTGGCAGTAAGTACATTTTGATGGGGAAAAATTTAATCTGAGGAAGCTGCATGAGCTGGAGACTAGGAAACCGTATCAGATTAAGATCTGAAAGAGGTTTGCAGCTTTGGAGAACTTAAGTGATAGGGAGGACATAAAGAGGGCTTGGGAGAACATTAAAGAGAATATAAAAATCTTAGCTAAAGAGAGCGTAGGATTGTACGAATTGAAGCAGCATGAAATAAGATTTGAGGAAAAATATTTATGTTTTTTAGATCAAAGAAAGCAGGTTAAAAAGCAGTGATTACAGGATCCAAACCAAAGCAGTGTAGATAATCTGAACAATGTAAGACTTGAAGTTAATAGACATTTCAGGAACAAAAAGAAGGAATATCTGAAAGCTAAATTTGATGAACTTGAAAATAACAGTTCAGATAAAATATATCAAAGACTTGTATAGAGGCATCAATGATTTTAGGAAGGGTTACCAGCCTAGAGCTGATATACTAAAGGAAGAGAATGGTGATATGTTTACAGACTGCCACAGTATTTTGGCTGGGTGGAGGAACCATTTCTCTCACCTGTTGAATATACATGGGATTAGTGGTGTTAGGTAGACAGGCATACACACGGCAGAACCACTAGTGCCTGAGCTGGGTGCCTTTGAGGTTGAGAAGGCTATTGAAAAGCTAAAAGAACACAAATCACCAAGTATTGATTAAATCCCAGCAGAACTGATTAAAGCAGGTAGTAAAACAATTCCCTCTGAGATCCGTAAACTAATTAATTCGATTTGGAATAATGAGCAATTGTTTGAGAAGTGGAAAAAGTCGATCATTGTACTTATGTGTAAGAAAGGCGATAAGACAGACTGTATTAATTACGTACAAAATTTTATCCAACATCCTGCTGTCAGGGTTAACTCCATATGCAGAGGAAATTGTTGGGGATCATAAATGTGGATTTCGATGGAACAGATGAAATACTGATCATATATTCTGCATTCGTCAAATACTTGAGAAAAATGGGAATACAGTGAAGCAGTGCATCAGCTATTTATGGACTCAAGAAAGTTTGTGATTCTGGTAGGAGGGAGGTCTAGTGTAATATTCTTATTGAGTTTGGTATCCCAATGAAACTGAGGTTTTGTCAGTTGCTAGCAAGGAGATTGGTCTAGAAGTGAATACTGATAAAAATAAGTCCATGTTCGTATTTCGAGGCCAGAATGCAGGAAGAAGTCACAATATAAAAATTGATAATATTTGGGAACTACCTTAACGGATTAAGAGCAGATTGAAGTCAGGGGATGTTTGCTATTATCCGATGCAGAATCTTTTGTCGTCCAGTTTGCTATCCAAAAATTTAAAGATTAATATACACAGAAATATAGTTTTGCCTGTTGTTTGGTATGGGCGTGAAACTTGGTCGTTCACATTGAGGGAGGAACGTAGGCTGAGGGTGCTTTAGAATATGGTGCTGAGGAAAATATTTGGGCCTATGAGGGACGAAGTAACAGAGTATTGGAGAAAATTTTGTAATGAGGAGCTTAATGATCTGTATTCCTCATCCAATATTTTTCAGATTAGCAAATCGAGAAGAATGAGATGGGCGGGGCATATAGCACGCATAATTGATAGGAAAGGCATATGCAGGGTTATGGTGGGGAACCTGAGGAATAGAGGCCACTTGGAAGGCCCGGGCGTAGATGGGAGGATAATATTAAGATGGATCTTCAGGAAGTGTGTTGGGGGGTATGGACTGGATTGATATGGCTCAGGATAGGAACAGGTGGGGGCACTTGTGAATGCGGTAATGTACCTTCGGGTTCCATAATATGCAAGGAAATTCTTGACTAGCTGAAAACCGTTTAGCTTCTCAAGAAGGACTGTGCTGCATGGAGTAAGTAAGTAAGTAAGTATGTAAGTAAGTAAGTAAGTAAGTACGTAAGTAAGTAAGTAAGTAGAAGACATTACATTCCGCCTAGTTGACCGTCAAGCCCCCCAGACGGAGAAGCACTCCTCCATACCGCAGGTCGTTTTGGTCCGTGGGAGCAAGCACAGCTGCTGAACCGCCCCCGAGCGGATTATTTTTTACCGAACAACCTTTGAGACTCACAACAAAAGATAAAGTCTGGGGACTGCAGTTTTTGTTAATGTATGTTCGTTCATTCGTAGCAGCGCGTCTCAGCACTCGCTCAAAACTCACGAGTGTAGGTTCTGCAGGAATAAGCTTCAAACTACAAAAGTTTTCTGAGTTGCAAGATGATTAATGCTTAGCATACGTACGATAAAACAAGGCACCATGGCACAAAAAACTTCGGTTAATTCTGATCACGTACTTATGGAGGAAATTAAAGTGTAGCATGCTCAGGTTTAACATGTTTCATTTTGTCTTTAGCATTTAGATTCGCGTGTGAAGCTCCTCTGGTTTCCATTTCCTACCGCCAAACTAGCAAATAACACACAAATGTGTTCTGTAATTTACTGCGCTCTGTTGTCAATATATACGGTGGCCGCGGCTGTGCGAGCAGTGTACGATTATTGCAGCGTAATTTTTGGATGCTATTCGAATCCTTATTTCTGAACATAACAATGACGTGACTGAAATTTCAGTTATTGAATTGGTTGTCTTTATCTGCTATATACTGCGACCTTGACAACGAAAGACGGCCATATCCCCGACGAAGAATGGAATATTTCATGACCGCTTTATTGTTGACGCTGTTGGAATTTTATTAGAATATGAAGATACGTGTTTATGTGAATGTTCTTTATTTCTTATCGCTATTTTATATATATATATATATATATATATATATATATATACGATTGGTATGTAAATTTACTGTAAAAGCTTTTCTGACATTAAAACTCAGGTCACTTGTCGGTGGTTTGGGACTTTGCTGAATATGAATTCAGCCTCCAGTGTATGTTCAGGATGTAGGATAAAACCATAACTGCACCAGTGCCGGCGCTTCCAGAAAGCCCAGAATTGTACTGATTACTTAACGACGTTCTTGCTGTACGAGCTTGTTTCCGTACATTATATGCTTAATTGTGTTGCCTTACTAATTAGATTTATGCAGGACAAATGTATTTTTTTGGGTCAATCCGTAGGTTATTCAGTATAATGACCAGAATGTGTGCTGGGCGAAGGGGAAATTGCGGTTTTATCCCGTCGGGTGCTCACATTTTTCTGTTCTCCATATCTTACAGACCGGCTCTGAGGCCCACCCAGCCTTTTGTCGAGTGGGTATGAGCTCTTTCACTAGGTGTGAATCGGCCGGGACACGCAGCCGACCTTTCCATCTAGTGCCAAAATTAAGAATAAGTGGAGCCATAACTGCATTCCTCTTAAATTTTCATAACGTGATGCTTAATTAAGCACAGTAATAAATTTACCTCTTATGTCCTTTCCTTTCGATGGCGGGGTATGTAGCACGTACGGAAACGAAAGGAAATGTTCGTATATTCAAAATTCGTAACGATGCATAAAGGAAAGTCACCGCCTTAAAGAACCAGTAAAGTGAGAGCAGAATGGTTGCTCAGATGAAACTTACGGACATAGGATGTGATCTTGCGGACTGGATTAATATGGCTCAAAATAGTTTTCAGTTGCGGGTTCTTATGAATACGCTAATGGACTTTCGATTTCTTTAAAATGCGGCGATTTGTGAAGTAGTTGAGGGAGTGTAATCTTCTCAAGCAATATTCTGCTTGTTGAAGTAAGTTTTGCGACCACTTCATTGGTATAAATATGCACTAGAAGCAGGCGCAGGCCCATCTCCTCTTTCGTAAAACGTTTCTTCATCATAAGTAACAAACTTTATGCATTATGCATGAAGGAGCTTCGTTTTTATTCGTATAAGAATTTGATTAGGAAGTCTGAAAGACGCGGCGAGTGTGCTGCGTCTATTGGAATGTGGTCGTGAGTTAGAATATACGTTGAAACGGAAACCTGTTGGCTTCTAATTCAACTGATTTAGCGGGGAAGCTAATTGCATTATTTGAATAATACAGGAAATATGTCATCACCTTATAGAATTGTACGGACTTGTCCAGGTCAATTTCTTAACCACAATGTACTGTCTGATGCAACGTTTATAAGACATTTAGGCCTACAGCAGTGGGGTGCTCGAATTTTCCCAAATCAGCGCGTAGAATCACGCATTATTGTTCCTTGCACTTTGCCAAATATTTGCCGTATCGAAACACGATTTGTATTACAATTGAAATATAAAAAAAATTAAGTCATCTTGGTAAACGTCTATAAACGTTTACCTCAGTATCGCGTATTGGGGGTTGCACCCTGCATGGCTAAGACCTACAGGATGTAGCGACATAGAATCTACACGAACAACCTGTATCATACAGTATAAGGCACCGCGTGCTACAGCAGGTGTAAAAACCCCTCTTACAACCCTCATATTGTCAAAAAATTTCCGAAGTTCCCGTGTAGAAATTTCCAATGCTATGCTCCATACAGTTTCTAAAATGTCGTCTGTGTGTGTGTGTGTGTGTGTGAAATGAATGTATGTTTGCATGTATGTGTGTATGTACGTACGTATGTATGTGTGTATGAAATAAGAACTAACAAAATGCACACTTTTACATTAATGATTTAATCCAATTATATTGTCTTCGACATGTTTCGAACAACCAAATGTTCATCCTCAGGAAGTTTTGTACATGTAATTTTATGGTATTTTTTTCATGCATCCGTATAAGCAGTCTGGTAGATGTCAGGATCCTGAGGATGAACACTTGGTTGTTCGAAACATTTCGAAGACAATATAATTGAATTAAATCATTAATGAAAAAAGTGTGCATTTTGTTGGTTCTTAATACATATCTATATCACAATGCACGGTTCAAAAAACGTAAAGTATGTATGTATGTATGTATCTATGTATGTGTCTGTAAATGGTGTTTACATACAGGTGTTTCATGAGTTGTGGACATAACTGTAGAGATGCTCATATAAAATAATTGCCCGATTTTTAATGGTGACGGAATTGAATCTGAGAAGATATTCAAATCACAATAAACACGTTGCCTGCTACCTTTAAGGTTTACTTTTAAAGGAACAACATGGAATTTCCTTTAGTGTACACTGACCTGTGCTTAAAGCAGCTTTCCGAAAATCCCACCCTCCGCCAGAGCTTACCTCGCAACGCGGATATGAACAGCGCGCGTTGCTTGTTGTCACTTCCGCTGACTTTGTGATGCGGTCGGCCGCATCCAGAATTCGACCGAGCTTTGCGTCTCGCGTTCCAGCCTTCACGATGTAAACAATTTCTTTATCTATCTTCGTACACAATAAACCTATGAGCAAAATTCCCAGGTCCGAGATGCACTCGCTGTTCGCAGCATGGTTACGTTCAATCTGCATGCAGAAAGGACAGTGTAACACCTTGCAGTGCCTGGCGTACGAGCACATGGTCTACAATGTACCATCTGAACAGTGACCTCGTGTTCATTGACACCTTGATTAACTTCAACCTCAACTGAAATGCGAATACCGGGGAAAGTGTGCCGGTATCTCGCGAAGTCTGGTGAACCCGAGTAAACAAATCTTCGGGTTGGTATTCTACAGTTTAGAAAACGTCGCTGGCATTTAGCAGCGGTATAAACTGCCTTACCGTCACAAAAACCGTACACATAAACTGTATCCGAATACAGTGCAACTGGAATTGTAAATGGCATCGCCTATAAGAATAATACCTACTGGACGACACGCACTGTACAGCTTGTCGGGGTAACAAGCACGTTAAGTGCGATTTATGAGCTTCTAATTAGATTACAACACCCGCCAACTTGTTTACGGTCGTGTAACATAAACGGACTTCGTTAGATGAGAGGCGCGGTTCACAGGAATACGTTTACGATATTGGAAAACACCCCTAGCTGTCACCATAGCCAGTGACAGTAGGACTCGTGTTGACAGGGATTTTTTGATCGAAAATATCTATAAAATCATGTCCTCCAATTATGCACACAACTCAAGAAGCACGCTATATACATTTTCTTCGGAAATCGCAACAGGCAATAGACTGCCAGAAGGCCGCAAACGACCACAAATTATTCGAACTACAAAACTGTTACCTACGCCGCCATTTGCATTATTGGCTCTGTAGGTATTTGAACCGTCGTAGCGAGAATGTGTCGTGTGTTTCTTTTAATTGACTGTCACCGAAAGGGAAATTGTGCTGATAATTTTTGTCGCGTTATAGACCTTTAACACTAACTTTATGTCACATAACGATATCGTACCTGTAGGTGTACCTGTTATTTCAGTACTTTCTGGCCGTGTAAGGCAATCTTATCCGTAATATAAATTACCAAAAGATGGACTTTATAGCTACAAACTGCGTTACATACTGTGTACAGAACCCAACATCTGCAACAAAGAAATTCATAGAGATTCTCTTAAACTTGCTGCAGTGTCGTCGTATATTTCTACTGACAAAAAGCACGTTGTGCTCACTCTCACTTTTCTGTAACAAAAAAAAAACCCCCGGTTTGAAACTTCGTCTATGTACTGTTGATTTCGATCTAACTGAAACATCGAGATACCGGCTTGTAAATTTGCTGCGACAGTAGCAAAATTTGTTCAGCATCAGTTACGGCAACAAGCTGTTTTGTACTGCACTTCATACTCACGAGTGTCGTAACAACTTACGTCCGTTGTTCGTAGGTTGTGAGATTGGACTGTACTGAATGCCTGTCGATGTGCGTGAATACCATCACGTGATTTATTTATCGGCAGGCTCGGCGATCAAACTGCGGGGGAAAAATTCACACACATCATGTGAGCTAGCTGCTGTTGTGGGATCCGTATTTAATGGCGTCCCTGTAGAACTGAGTATCACAAACAGCGTGTTAATTTAATCAACAAGTACCATTTTTGTGGCAAATGCTGTATTGGTTCCTGAGGCAAAATAAGCAAGCCTACTGACATATCCATTTTTCGTTTATTTTGTGCACTCTGTAGATTCGCTTAGAGGCTGTTTTTGTAATTATTTTATACGTGCATGTTTATTGTGTGATTGCATACACATTGTAGGCAGACAGAAAAGTAAAGAGCTATATGTTTTGAATTCTGTTTCATCAGCTTCTAAATCGTTCTAACAATGTGGGTAAAAATAAACTCATAGCTCTGAAAGTAGCACGAGATGGTTGGGGCATGTAGCAGTCGTGAGAGAGATTAAGTATTTAAAAAAAACCGTAAGAAAAGAGGACAGGTGGGAGATGTGGATCCGGATGGGGTATGAAAAAGGGATATTAAAGGTCCAGGATAGGATGATGTTAATTGGAGCCTTATGGCTCAGGACAGTATCCTGTGACGGGCTGTTGTGAACATGGGCATGAATCTTGCGGCTATGTACAGCCAAAACAAGATACCGTTATTTGGCTTAGTCTGATTACGGAATCGAAGCGGGCCTGCGCACTACGTCATGACGTATATTGCGTATCTGCGAATTTCTGCGGACATAATTACGGGACTTTATAGCTACTTAATGACAAGTGAAACCATCTGTAACACTTTCGCTAATATCCTCAAACTGGTACGTAATTTGTGCATGATTAATTAACGAAATACTGACGCTGGGAATAGAGAGTTCTGTCAGCTGCGATGTAAGGTCTGAACCTACGACAAATTGATTCTGGGAAGAATTTAGGACGCGTCTTACCTGAATAATCTGCCATCTTGTAGAGACGAAATAAGTAATTATACAGCCAAAAACTGATTTTAATCTGCTCTTGCTATGGGCTCAAGAGTTTAAAAATGGCATCTAGCCGTTTCAATGTTATCCTTCCATCTACATCAGGATCTCCCAAGTACTGTAGCATCCTTCCATCAGGTTTTCGAACCAAAATTCTGTAAGAATTTCTCGTGTGCCGTATGTATGCTACATGCCCACCTAACATAGCCTCTCGATTTGATTGCCTTATGAACATCTATACTAGAGTGAAGACTACGTACTGTCGTGAGCTTTGAAGTGCTAAGGTTGATTTTTCTCGAAACCCGCGGTGAAGGGTGAAAGGGATTTATCTTGTTGCGTTAAAGGGCTTGAAATACAAATTAACAGCCACGTATGGTGGTCTTGCCTATAGCCAACAAGGGAGTTGTGTATTCTGTGTCAGCAATCGGGGTTGCAAGTGGTGTGAGAGGTTAACTGGTAGGCAGTAAATCTCCGGACTTGACACTGGCGGGTTTCACCCTCTAAATGAGCAAATAATTTACCAGGAGCGATTGCTAAAGGCTTGCTCTGCAACTCCAGCGTCGAATGTCCAACCATGTAATATATACCGAACATCTCCTGAACCCCGCGCTGAATACTACTCGTATATCGTGGTACGGGTGGCTGGCCTCCATATGTTTCAGCAGTCACGTAGTGCCAGATGCCTGTGCATGTGGGTTCTGTCTGACAGAACGGATAACGGAATGGGTTCAACACCGGCAGAGGTCAGCTAAAACATGCGCAATAAAGTTTAAGCCAAATATATATGAATGCATAAAGATAAAGGTAAAAGTAAAGGTAAAGTTTACCCTAGAACAGGCCACGAAGGCCCATAAGGGGAGTAGAGATATAGCTCTACTCTTTCTTTAACCTCAATGCTAGATGGAGTGGGTGGTCAACGCCTCGCCCCAGCCGCTTTACACCCGGGAAATACCCGGTACCCATTGTATAGGAGGCTGGGTATGCCCCAGGGCCAGACTGGAGAGGTGCGGAAAATCTCGCCCCCACCGGGATTCGATCCCCGGACCGTCCAGCCCGTTGCCAGTAGCTATACCGACTGAGCTATCCTGGCCCACCAGATGAATTCGCGCATTGTATGTTATTTATATGTTATTGTATTCTTGTATTAAGCGTAAACTTAATGAACATTCTAGGGTTTTAGGCTAATTGTTAGTTTGTAATGTTTTGCTAACACTGCGCTGTGTCAAAAGCTAGAGGGTGACAATTTGAAAGAGGCCTAAACTTAAAAAACGAAGTTAAAGTGCGTACGTGATTGTGAATGATGCTCGTGTTACTTCATGTGACATCATTGGCGGACGACGTGACACTTCAGCAGGTTTCTCCACCCGTATCTTCGGCTTTCCCCTGCTCATCACCATTTTGCCATTGCTTCATATCCATCTGCTACCGTGCAGTAGCCCTGACCAGGCGGCACATTGTCGCATACTCTCTCTTTGAGTTTGGGTCTTCATTTCTGCAACCCACCACTTGGCTGGCCACAGGACAAGCGTAACAATTCCAGCACGTTTTTTTGTTTTGTTATCTCGACGACTGTAAGAGTGAAATATGTATAGTGCTAAGATGTTTGTTTCATTTTTTTTTTTCAAAAAATTTCTTCCGGGCTTTCTTCTCTCTGATAAATGCGTGCAGAAACTCTTGTAGGCGTTCATGAAAAGTCTGGATTGTTTTCGTGCGATTTAAACTGGAATAGAAAGTGTCCACAAACTTCAGCAGAACTCTGCAGAATAATACATCATGAACATTTGTTTAGCTGTTCTCCAGTTTCTTACACGCGGGTAGGCGGATGGACATTGCAAAGCCAATAACGAAATTCTCGAGCATTTCAGATATCCCAAATATCTGACTATATTATGTAATTATCATTTAATTATATAATTCATTTTTGACGCCAACAATTTGCAATAAAATGAAGGAATTGTTCTTCAGCTGCTGTCAGAAATACGTGATATTAATAGACACTGTCTCTGTCCTCACGCCAAATGTCAATAGAGTTGTCGATCTTTAATGCTACGGGAGGTGTAAGCGACTGTCGAATGGAGTAAGTAGAAGTCATTTTCAGCGCAAAACAACTTGTAGACAATTGACGTTTTAAAGCACAACAGTAACAAAGTATACCAACTGCCGTAACATTCGTAAAACTCTGCATTTTGAGCGCACAGTGCATTAATGTGTTCCGTGGGACTCTCACTCCAAAGACCAATTATTTCAGTTAATTGCATCAACCTGTTGGTTCGAAGTTGACAGTTACATTCTGTTCAACGCAGCGAGCGTCGTGCTGGTTTACGGCCGTGTTCTAACATGATTTCACACTTCCGCCGCGAAATAGATGATAACTGCGCTTCTCTGGGTTTTAATGCAGCGAGTAGTGGTAATTCCTTACCGAGGCTGCGGGACAACTTTCAAAAGTCAAGAATTCAAGAAGGGTAGTGTAGCCTTCAAACTGAGGTTCACTGTGCGTCGTATCAAGCTTCCGACGCTTGGATTATTGAACCTTGAAGATGGGGCCGACAGGTTGTCCCGGAACGCCGATAAGGAATGACCACCACTCGCTGTGTAATAGCCCAGAAGAGCGCAATTCTCGTGTTCTTACATACTGTTAAAAAAAAGTTGTCTTTTTTATTACTTTAGAGTTGTCATTGAACAGGGTTGTCATTGTAACAGCTGTGAATTTCTAAAAATTGAACATCCAATTGAATTAAATGCGTCGCTGAAATTTAAATCGTGAAATTGCGATTTTGGTTTCGAACTAACTGGATACATTAACAGCAGCATCAATTAAGTGTAACTGAAATCCAATCCACTGCAGTCTGTTACACATATGTGCCTAGCAAACAGCACGTACTCATGCGGGTCTGTGATAGAGCGGAGTTATAGGGTAATGGTAATCAATTTTGTGACTTCCACGGTAGTACACTTTAAACTGATCGCGATATGATGTGTGTTCCACAATTTTAACATAGCGGACCAAAAAACTGGCTCAGGTATTAACATGTCCCGATGATATAAGTGAAAAGAATTTGCACAACATCCCCTCATAGTGTGATTCGTTGAAATGTTACAGAACATTTAACCTGAATCGTTTGGTTTCCGAGACACTCGTCTCTATCAAACGAGACAGGTCAATTCGCAGGAGTGTTACTGCCATGACCATAATGTGTGTTGTTTGGTGTACTCCATACACGCAATTTAGAGCACGGCTGAGTTGTCGGACGATAGTGAAATAACAACACGACGAAGAACTTAGAAAAGTTCGTAACATGCCTGTAAAGTCTATCCAGTTTTGATGTATGGAAATAGGCGCTGGTTGACCTAGTCAACGCCTGCCATATGCTAATGTGTTTTGAGGAATACACCACCACCTGCATGATACACGAAAGGGATTGTAAGACTATGGCACTTGTGCATGCAGGTAGCTGACGCACTGTACTGACACCAGGAAATTAAGCTGCCATTATTGCAGCTGCGGAACGAGAGCCGTGAAAACGTTCGCTCAAAGTCTGCGAGAATTGCGAGTAACCGAACCCAGGTTTCCTCGAAATATTTCTTGCCGATCAGTTTGATCCGTGCAACTTCTGGCAAAACGCACATCTGTTGCCAGACAGTCGTACTGTGTAGCTGTTGTACGTGTCACCACGAGGCGACCGCGATTTTGATCTTCTGATGTGTTGAGCCATTTGATGATGACGTGTATCTCCATAAATAAACGTTTCCTTTCACCTTATGGTTTTCAAGAAATCACACTATGGAAAAGTGACAATAGAATATATTTTTATAGTGTTTTGGGAGTGGGGTGCTCGATTCTAAACTCGTCCAAGTACTCTCGCTATTTTGACTTGAACATTTTTATGGTGTTCCTTGGTTCCTTCAGACGAACACCTACATGTTGTAGTAAAACAGACCACAAATGCTTTGTGCTACTAGCTAGCAAACTGCATGGAGGGAAACTGACCGATTTTCGACTAGTCAGTAAATTCCCAGCTTTGTCAACAGCCAACCACCTGAATATTTCCTGAGCCAGATCAATCCAGTCCGTGTCACCCATCCCCCTTTTTGAGGATTCATTTTAGTGTATCCTCCCATCTATGCTAGTCGTAGATACACGCCCCGCTCTTCTCATGCCTGTCGATGCGATCACCCCAGTAGTATTTGGTGAGACGTACAGATCGTACAGCTCCCGATCTCCTGTTAACTGGTCCCACGTATGCCCATATATCCTTATCAACATCCTATTCTCAAACACCCTCAGTCAGTATTTCTTCCTCAGGGTGAGAAACCAATTTTCGTACCCATGCAAAATAACAGGTAAAATTATAGTTTTGTATATTTTAATATTTATGTTTTTGAATAGCAAGCTGGAAGAGAGAAGGTTCTGCACCGAATGATATCAAACATCCCTGTCGTCAGTTTGATCCTAATTACATTTTGATATGTTACATTTGTTCCCAAATACTTGACCTGTTCCACCATTTCAGAGCATTTAATACCTATATTTATGTTGTGATTTTGTCCTGCATTCTGATCTCGAGACATGACCATGATTTCGAGATATTATCATGTATTTAGCTTTCTGAGCATTTACACCTAGACTATTCTCCTCACTAGCGTCTATTGAAGCTTGTGTTTTTTTATGGTACGTTTGCTTACGCGTAATACATTAACATTATCAGCATAAACTGGAAGCTGATATGTACCATTTCATTTCCAGCCTTCCTCGTTTGTCTTAACCCTCCTAATGGCGTATGTTAAAGCAAAGTTGAAGAGTAGTGGCGATAAAGCATCTCCTTGTTTCAAACCATTCTTAATAGGAAATGTGTCAGACGAATTTTGACATTGTATGCTCAAATTCACGTCACCCTTTGTTTACCAGCAGTTAATGCGCTCTATTTGTAAGCTAATCGCTTCTGACTATAACTCCGACGCGTTTCGGCGTTTGTCTACGTCATTTTCAGGGAGTTCTTGACCGTTTTTTATAATACGTCAAAGTGAGACAAGCACTAATTGTTACAATTTGATTTTCACACTCTTCCCTATATAAACTCCGTTTGGAGCATCAGGCTTTATTTTGTATTCCTTAACCCTGAGAATGGAGCGGATAGGTTGTCCCGAAACGTCGGTACGAAATTACCACTAGTCGCTGCGTAACAACCCAGAAGATCGCAGTTCTCAGCTACATCGCGGCGGAAGCCTGAAATCACGCACGTCGCAATTATAATTAAATAAGTGATTAACTTACAAATAGTTTGCATTAACTGTTGGCAAATAAAGTGACGTATCAGACGAATGTCTGCCAAACCGGACTCCGTTAGAGGTTTCATTTAGACTCACTTTACTGGCCTTACTAATTTCATTGGGATATGAAACGCAGTGAAAATAATATACAAGACCTCACTCCTATCTGAATCATGGACTTTCTTGAAGTCTATAAATAGCTGATGCACTGCTTCATTATATTCCCATTTTTCTCAAATATTCGACGAATGCAAAATATGAATAAATAGTTGACCTGTTGCGTCGAAATCAACATTGATGATCTCCAATAATTTCCTCTACAAATTTTGGAGTTAACCTTGACAGAAGAATGTTGAATAAAATTTTCTACGTAGGTGACAGAACTGTTATGCCTCTATAATTACTACAATCTGTTTTATTGCCCTTCTTATAAATAGGTACAATGATCGACTTCTTCCACCCCTCAGGCAATTCCTCCTTAATCCAAATAGTTATTTTATGGATCTCAGAGCAAATTGTCTTACCACCTGTTTTAACCGTTTTTACACCCCACAAATCTAATCCATACATTGCTAATTCCCTGGCCACTGTCGTGACCCAGACCTGTACAGACTCCTCATATTCCACGTACCGAATCTCATGTCATTTTTCCATTGCTTACATCGTACCACAGAATTAATCCAAGTCCGAGGCATTTGCGAATGTTTCGTAACATGGTAAGTTTTTACGGTGAGGAGTTTCTAGCACATGGCCCAACCCCTAAGCCGGAGGACCACCACTTGTCAGTCGTCGGCGACTACTTATTCTGTATATTCTTAGTTACCCTCCACATTTGAGTCGTGCTTCCATCCGCACCTTGAGGACGCGTCATGCCCTGGTGACAGGATCCCACTTATGATGAGCTTCGTTCTACATTTTTTCCAATTTGCCTTTCATTAATTATCCTGTCACTCGCAACTACATATTCGGAAGGTTTGGTGTCGTTAATTAATGAATCAATTTAACATGATAGAGTCATCTGTGCGTTATTGTTAGAACTATGGAAAACATGACTTATCTTGGCCGCCCCATTGTGTAAATATTCCTAAATCAAACTAGGCTCTCAGAGTCAACAAAATGTGTTTATTTTATGATGAGGTGATCTCATGTTTTGTTTTAATTATACAGTCATCATAAGGCTACCTCAGCAGTTACAAGGCAGTACTGACTGATACAATCGTTTTAGATAGGTGTACCTAAATTGGGATCTTCTTCAATTTATTGCTTCATATATAAAATGCCAGAGTCACGTATGTTTCACGTATTACGTGGTTTGCTGTTTCTGCACTTGATATACTTGGTATTTGTGTTGTAAACGGAGAAGGAGAAATATTGTGTAAAATATTATTTTAACCCTGTCTTAATAAAATTGTTACAAAGTAAATACTAATTAAATGAATTGTATAGAAACAGAAAAGCATAAATATTGCAGTACATGAAATTTCAGACTTCTAAGTACGTAGTAACGAATATAAAAACATGGCATCCCAAGTTCAGGTGTATGTACAGACACTACTATTCGTCAGTTCTTGAGGTACCTCATTGATGGCTTAGTAATTAGACCAAAAGGTGTAGCCGTTGGGTCATAAAATAAACAGGTGTTGTATCTGATAACGCGTGATTTAATTTATGTAGAACATTACTAATTCATGTCCACTTTAAAATATCGTAACACCTACTAAAGCATTTTTAGCCAAAATTTGTCCATGCTATTTATGTCATCAAAATAAACATTTCATGGTCGTTGGTTTAGATGTTGATACGAGTTGTAATTCAGACGACTAATAAAGCTGTGGTCCTGTCAAGCAGAAAGCGGAGGCTGTTCCTAACTTCACATTCAGCTGACTGTCAGATTCTGAAGTGCGTTGGACTGTGAACAATTGGGCAGAAAACCCACGTTATCTATGTGTCTCACATAACAGGCCTGTTCTGCTGGAGGGAAGATGATAGTTGTAGAGCAGAGGAACTGTCAGCTAGGTTAGTTTGTATATCTAGAAGTTTGTTGAGAGATAGCGACACTCAAATGGCCGATTCTCATCACACATTAACCTTCTACAGAATAATGGTCAAGGTACGTAAGATTTGCCTTAACACTAAAAGCCTCTGTGTTTTCCTCATAAAGTGTATGGAATTGTTCCGTGTAATGCCCCCAGTACGAATTAGTTCTTTCCCTAAACATCATTGTAATGGAGAGACAGTGTGTTATGTGTGATGCAGCAGCTAAATTTTGTCTTGGAGTGAGACGGATTTAAGACTTAAAGAGGATCCTGAATTTTAATAGAGCATCTTCTGGATGCGGTGCTTCTGGCTGTTCTTACGAATGTTCTAGGCACTATTTTGACGCCTTACTGGAAGTTGTATCCGTCTGTAGTTTAGCAGCAGGACCTCAATCGTTAGACGGGATTTTCAAGTTTTGACGTCAGAAACTTTCTCTGAAATCTGTCGGACTTCTCCAATTTTCTGTCCAATTGATGCGTATTAAAGCCCAGTTTGAACTGCGCTGTACAGTATATGTGCTTTCCCTTTTATCCCGTATAACTTCCACAGAGACTGCTGAAAAGTGATAAGTTAGAATCATTAATTTGCATTTCATTATCCACATTTTAAAGTAGGATTTGTAAACTGGGAAGAAAGACTTTGGTATTTGTGTGTGTTACGTGACGGAGGAGAGATGAATTAGCTCAGTGAGTTAGCAGAGTGACTAAGCTGCGGGTTGAACGACCAAGGAATTGGGGTTTGATTCCCGGGACAGGCAATAAATCTTTTTCTTCTCCAAAACTCCAGTGCGGTTGTGAGATCCTCACAGCCTACTGTTCACTGGCACCCGACGCTAAAATAACTGGGGCATGAAGCTTACCATTCGTCTCCAACTAATGTCGAGGTTAAAAATGCGAGTGGGATTGTCATCTCCCCTCCCCTATGTAATTTCATGGCATGTTGCTTAATTATGCCAAGAGGAAAGAAGTTGACATTATGGAGTAAGTGTACGTTGTGTCACATACTGTTGTAACTGTGTTGATATGTTGTTTACAGTTTTGTAGTAGTTCTATCATGTTTGTTAACTTCGTTCAGTATTGTATAATTTTATATTTGGCAGTTTTCCTAAAATCTGTGGACACGTTCCAGTCTCCCGAAAATCGGACAGCAGAAACGGACACTTTATATGATGACCCACACAAATTTCTGCACGCGTCTGTCTTGCAACTAACTAAATATCTGCCGGAGCTAAAAATGTTTCAGACAAAACTTTCAGAAAAGAATGAATCGCACATTTTACATCCAGTGTCTGTCCTTCTCCGGAAGACTTGCGGGTTTGAAGGCAGATAAAAAAAAAGTAGTGAAAAGACCTGAATTCCAATGTTGTGCATATTGTTCCTAAATTGTTTTCTTTCAGAAGCCTTTTCTGGCCTCTGAAAAATCCTTGACGTTTTCAATGGGGCTTATCGCTTGAAGGTACGTGACTGGCCTATCATCGTTACGTAACGATAGAGAACAATAGACGTTACAGAAGGCAACCCAATTGCCTGTACGTGGGAAAATTGACAGGATCAAAGCGAGAGCTGGAAACGATAGTTCCAGAATGTCTACAAAGCCATGTATGGAAATCATATGTGGATCAGTAGTTCGAATCCCGTTTGAGACGCCCATGTATGTCCATACTTCTTGGCATGTTAGAAACGAGAACTGGGGACAAGTGCGTATTTACTTCATAATGTTCATTTCTATACATGTAGCATTTCGTGAACCACTGGACACAGTTTTATTAAATTTGATGTAGGGGGTTGATATAAACGTGACTACACATGGAGAGCGCCGGTTCCAGTGGCCGCGCGGTCTAAGGCGTAGGTCTGGGGCCGCTCACCTGCTGAGACTGGGTTCGAATCCCGCCGGGTGCAAGGATGTTTGTTTTGAGTGTTGTGTGTTGTCAGGTAGAGGTCTCTGCGACGAGATGATCACTCATCCAGAGGAGTCCTACTGACTGTGATGCATCGTTGTGTGTGATCTAGAAACCTCGTGAATGAGAAGGCCATGTCCCACTGGGGGGTTGTCGCGCCAAAAACAAACAAACACATGCTGAGCAAGTTGCGTCAAACGATATTGCTTATGACCCGTATGCCAGAAGTGCTTTCAGTCAGTCCATTCAGCTAGGTGTCGCGATAGTCCCACAAATTAGACCATGATCACATCCATCCAGATGCTTTCCAGTTAATTACTCAATAATCCAATCTCGCAGCTTTATATAGTCAGAGATGCCGACATTTTAATGAACTAATAATTAAATAAACAAATAAATAAATACTAGGGCGGGCTGAAAAGTTTCGCCTCCCCTGTTATATTTTTATTACAGTAATGAAAACTGGATAAAACCGATTACACGCAGTCACATGATATCTCCTCTCCACCACACGTAACCTTGAACCCATAGCTCTCCATAACTTCGGTTCAGTGCCAGTCGAAATGGAAGAATGTGAGGACTTGCGGTTCGAACAGTGTGACTTACTTGAGTTCTTGCCAGCTGAAGAAATTCCTCCCTTCGACAATCATCGCTGTATGCAGGCAGTGTATGGGAGTAGATGTGTAGATGTAAGCACGGATAGACCCTGGGTATGGCAAGAAGAAGTGCGGGAAGCAAGTTTATGTTACAAAGAGAGGTCGGGGAGGCCAGGACGGAATTCAGAAAGTTGTTAAACTTTGTTCAAAATTTATTGAAGTTGAAGGGGATTACGTGGAAAAATGATTATGCGCAGTGGTAAATAAAGGTTGAAAGTACGCTTATTTTTTGTTTCACTTAAATGTCTCCCTTCATTTTTTACGTAGCCAAAACGTTCCAGCCCACCTTCGTACATTACCGCCATATGGGGTCTTTATTCATCACACTGCAGTGGTCTAAAACGAGTGACACGTCCAACTGCTGTCACTCGCTGAACAAGTCTCTTAACCTTTTGACGCCTAATGTCAACTATAGTTGACGTACCGCACCGCTAACCTCTAAAGTTGCATTTTATATATTTATTCAACAAATATAGGTACTGAATATTTTAAACATGGTATGTACTCTCCGTTTTTTTCTCTTCAAAATGCAGTTTGTTTCA
>Ga0136643_10003881_pt1 | contig 20362 bp, 4 predicted proteins | sample TergutLab28metaG_FD_96883 | JGI IMG/M metagenome (GOLD analysis project Ga0136643, IMG submission 96883) | Labiotermes labralis P1 segment gut microbial communities from Petit-Saut dam, French Guiana - Lab288 P1 (version 3) (version 3) | ecosystem: Host-associated > Arthropoda: Insects >...
AAAAAAAAAGAAAAAAAAAAAAACAAAAGGAGGAGTTGTTTTTTGTTTTTTCAAAGAACGAGAGCAAGGGGGGGGGGGGGGGGGGGCTGTCTCATCAGACCGACAGCCTAGTTGACTGCTTCACAGCATGACGGAATGGGGGCTATTGGCTGCTAGACTGCGTAACAAAAGAACACCTTCACTAATAATACGTTTTTATCAGAAAATTCTCTTCCTGAACAAGGAAGCATGAATAAATGAAAATTAAACATTAAAACTTATAGAGTTTACAGTTTATTTCTTGTTTTGTCTGGACATACTGTCATCAAAAAAGGTGGAGTCAGAGCGCCACGCATTGTTAACCTCTGCATCATATGGAGATAAGATGCCAGGTTTAATTTCCGCCCGCTTTACTCTTATTGTGTAAAACCCACATTTCCATTGTGCAAGGATGCTGCCCTGCTGTCCTGAAGCCTGGCACTTCCCATATGCATTCATGTTGTACGGCCTTACACGAGGGTGTCTTTCAGCGCAGAGACTAAGTTACGGGCTACACTAGAAAATCGGAGTTCGGTTCGCAGCTGCCATACACAAAACTCTTTTCGCTGTCTATCAAAACTGGATCCTCCACTCAACTTCCTGTCCTGACGGTAACGAAGGCTCTGCTAAAGGCGTAAAGCGGTGTGTGTGTGTGTGTGTGTGTGTGTGTGTGTGTAAAACCCAATATCTTCCCTTCGTCTAATGCCAAAGATTAAGAAAGAACGGCGTCGAACCTCCACTCCTTTACAGCCTATGGAATTCCATTCCTGGAGTTAGAATTAATTGATGAACCACAGGGAATAATTACCTTGTACATTAAGGAGAGATACCAGACACTAAAGTCGAGAACATCTACCGTCCCAGCTACGGAAATTTGAGGGCTGATAGAGTTCTGATACAAGCACAGAATGCTTTGTGTCTAGGCAGTAACTGGCAGTCACTGCGTCGAATTCAAAATACATGAATGAATAAAAGACAAGAACTTAAGAATATAAAACAAGGCACTCTAGTTAAGCTTAATGAACTGATATCGGCGACACATACAAAAAAGTCTTAATGAATAAGCAGACAAAACATAGAACTGTGAACTCATTTGTCATTCTGGTGGCCGTGCATCGTGATTAATTCTTGTAATAAAGCCAACCAGATGCACTAATTTCTCAAATTTATTTTTGGAATAAAACTCTACATGTTTCGGACAGTTCCTCTGTCCATCATCAGGAGTTTTTCACTGTACACACAGTAATGGCATATGTCATACAGGTTTGCTGACAGCTTGCGAGCAAGCTGTTAGCAAACTCTACATGTTTCGGACAGTTCCTCTGTCCGAAACATGTAGAGTTTTATTCCAAAAATAAATTTGAGAAATTAGTGCATCTAGTTCGTTTTATTATAAGAACTGTAAACTGATTCAGTTAATGAGAATATGTGCAGGTAAATGTCTGAGCGAATTAGAGAGCAAGATATGCTAATGTAATTACGTAAAGCAGAAATAGCACAGAAAAATTTCCTGGGCCATGAAGTTCGCTTTTTCTTGGAAATGATTTTATGTTGCTAAGATATCATCATCAACTACTTTATTAATTCATTCAAACAGTTCGCCTACCTATCAATACGGAAAGGGCCGAGCTACTACGAAACCTAGTCTACAGAGAAAACGTTGACAGTTGGAAGCGACAGACGTCAGGATGCAGACGGGAACTATACTGAAATAGTCATTAGCGAAGTGCGAGGAAAAAAAATGACAAAAAACGAGAGAATTCTGAGAACATAATATCGAATTGGTATAATATTGATAATTTTTTGGCTCCTCTCGACATCCTCATCTGTATAAATTCAGTGTATTCGAAAAGAAAAAGGAACTAAACTTGTAGGTTTCAAGTTACGGGCCTAGCCAATGTTACATATAGCACGACACAGCGCGATTTATCGCAGATGTTGCCCGCGCTGTGTTCCCTCTCCGCAGCTAACAAAAGTCACAAGGTGGCAATTAAAATAAGTTTGATTCAGCACCTCCTTCAGACCTGCGCCCTTCTGGGACATTACACAGTGTATAGTGGTAATTCCTTACCGACGTTTCGGGACAACCTATCGGCACCATTTTCAAGTATTTCTTGATACTTCCAGATGGGACCGACAAGTTGTCGCTGAACGGCGGTAAGGAATTACCGTTATACGCTGCAAAACGTCCCAGAAGTACGCAGAACCCGTCTATTTCGCGGTGGAAGTCTGAAATCGCTTATGGCTCCTCCTTTTCCTTCTTGGTTTCTTGTTGCTCCTTTCCTTGCATTAAGGTAAGGTTCGAGATTTTAATCCAGGACTCCAAAAATTGTCTTATGTATTTCAAAAAGACACTTAACAGTGAAAATTATGTTCTTCTCCGAATATGTAAGTGCACCTTCTTGACCTTCACTCTTGTGGAACATTGACAAAACACATATGCTCTTTTTGTGTTGGATGTAACAGTCCACGTAAATCCCCAAATCAGTGGGTCGTGTTGGCCAATATATGACAGAAATAAAAATACGAATGAATAAGAATACATAGTAAGGGACTTGAAATTTGTACAGCACTTATATTACGATAACATTAATGCAAGAATTATAAAATGTGAGAAAGTTAGCTCGCGTGTGGAACACGAATGATAATGCCATGCCTGCCTGAGAACATCAAGAGAAGTGGTAACTCGTGGGTACCTGGCAGTAGACAGGAAGATAATATTAAAATGTTGATTTGGGAAATATGGTGTCAAGGACCGACATAGACCGAACAGAATCAAACAGAGCGAACAGCAGGCTATGGTAAATAGGGCGACAGAATTTAAGAGTCAGTGAAGTAAGCAATTCTTTGACTGTCTCAATAACAACCAGTTTTTATTAAGACATAACAAGTACCATGCCCGTATTCCTGTTCAATGTAAGATGCTCGCGCTGCAGTATGTTCAAGGCTTAACTCTCAGACGCCTAACCGCCATCACAAATTATAAAATCCATTAAGTGTAGGTCAGGCAATGCAGTAAGAGTCTAAGGACTGAAACATAGAGCTTCTCTTTCGGGCAGGAAGCACGCCATGTCCAGAAACATTTTAGGGCCCACCCACCTCCCTAACAAGAGATTAGCGGCAGCTGTTTCACGAGGAGGATATCTAACGATAGTTGTTTCTCTCTAGAAGTACAACTGATGGAAGCTGTCTCACTAGAAGTACATTTGGCTGCAGCTATTTTACTAGAAATAGTTAGAATTGAGATTTTTCTCTAGGACTATATGCAAGAGAGTTGTTTCCGTAGCAGTACATTAAAGGGGAGGGGCCGTACTGAATGGGAGGCGTGCCAGTGGGAGCACATCTGACGCAGGATTGCTTTAGTTGGGAACTTTAATTCGGGGTGTATGTGACTGAAGTTGAGTCTGATCACAGTTCCTGGTGAGGGCTGTCTTTACCCTCATGTCCTGAAGACAGTAAGCATGTCCCACACGTTAACAGAAGGATCCGGAAAAAAAAATTGAAATAAATTTAATTGGAAATAACAAATTCTTCCTTCCAAATGACCAATATATTACGCTTCAATATAATCTGTTAACGTTTGATAGTCAAATCGAAACTTTCGAAGATCGCCATGCTCACTGTACACAACGTGTTTCTCGAGTAGACGATAGTGATTTGGTCGGTTATGAAGTTTACTGCTTTTATGAATCCAGAATATCCAGATTATACAGAAGGCGCGTCCTTTGAAATTCCACTACTGCAGTACGAATGGCGGGGTTAATTGAAGAGGGTCCGTAAGTGGATCCCTTCTGATTTTCCAATACGAATTCTCCGTCAAAATTAATCAGTCTCTCTGCTTTCTACATTTAGAAATTTTAATTTACTTGACTTTATTTCGCCGAGGCGCATTTCCAATAATTGATTAGTAATAACAGAGTCGCTGCATTTGGCTCCACGGTACATATTTGTTCTTTAATTTCTGTATTTAATGACGCTTTGTCAGCTCCAAAGACTATAATGGGTCAATGATGAAGGATAATAAGATTATAAATGAAGAATTCTTACTGGAAGGGAAGAAGAATTAGTGTTTGGAAATGTAAAATTCCAGGTTCATTTTGGAACTTGCAAGAACAAGGATAACCACGGCAAACCTAAAAACACCAGATCACGTGACGAAGGTTCTAACTGGTGTCCTCCAGAATACGAATTTCTAAACATTACACCACAAAATTAGAAATGGTATGCAGTCAAACACAGCTATATCATTTAAAGTGTATTTAATGGCTATACTGAACAACTACATGTTTCGGCCTATGCTGGCCATCTTCAGGTTGTCTTAAGAGAACTTAACTTAAGGTCCTACTATATACATGTATATAGTAGGACATTAAGTTAAGTTCGCTGAAGACAACCTGAAGATGGCCAGCATAGGCCGAAACATGTAGTTGTCCAGTATGGGCATTAAATACACCTCATGTGACACAGTTGTGTTTGACTGCATACCATTTCCAATTTTCGCACACACAACGGGGATGACACACTTCCTAGATTACATCACAAAATTTATCAACGATTCTGAGATCTTACAAAGGTCAAATGGCGCATTAAACTTCATCAAATGAAAATAAAGAGATGCGAGACAAACCCGCCTACCGATAAATGTTTAAATAACAAAAACTTTTAACTGACAGGGATGAACTGTCATCTACTTGTAAACAATTTAGTGACACTCATTCAACTAGATAATCTTGCAAATTCAGAGACAGATTTGGTCGTCTCGGTTGTGACATGGTGTATACTGTAGGTGGATACCAACGTTTCACAGCAATAGACTGCATCCATTTTCAGGGTCGAAATGAATGCTAAAAGATATGGTCAACTTATACAGTGACAATGCAAGAATGTGGCCACTAAGGTACACGAGACAGGACCCGGTCAAACTGTCTAAAAACTGCAGAGAAAATGCGGGAGCAGGAAATCACATTCCCGGCAGGTTATATGCTCCAAAGTAATCAGAACACGTGATTTCAAGCTTCCGCCGCGAAATAGAAGAGATCAGCGCTCTTCTGAGATATTACGCAGCGTATAGTGTTAATTACTAACAGACGTTTCGGGGCAACCTATCGGCCGCATCTTCAAGCGTCAAGAAATCCTAGAAGAAATAACAAGGATTACTTGACCCCCTGAAGATGGGACCGATAGTTTCTCCCGAAACGTCGGTAAGGGATTACCACTATACGCTGCGTAAAATCGCAGAAAAAAGCAGCTCTCAATGCAGACCGCCTTTGGAGCCACCCAACCTCCGATTCGTTTGGTATGTGAGGCGTTTTACTCGAGGTTCAAGTGGCCGGGGCGTAAGGCAAAACCTGGCCCATATCGAGCTCCCTTTACAACAATTCCCAGATCACTACCCTTTCACCACATTAGAAGATCAAACGTATAACCAGTCCAAATGAACAGGCCCTTGGTTCTGTGTCTGTATGTTGAGTGATGCCCGAAGGCCACCTATGACGCTTCTCGGTGTGGTGGCGTCACTGCACTGTATCACCTTCCGCGTTACATTATTTAAGACAACCCGCGTTTTCTCTAAGAATATATAAAAATTGAAATGTTGTCGCAGTAAATGTTCAATTAATCAATCGATAAAACAACAATATTTCAAGGCACGAAACGTTACAAACTACGAAATATCTTGATGTTTGTCAGACCGTGTTTCATTACCTTTACAGCAACGATGTAAGCAACGAACAAGATGCAACAAATTCAGATTACTGATCTTTTTAAATCAGCTCTACATGTTTCGGGCGACAAACTCGCCCATCCGCAGGGGCACCTTTTGACTGTACATACAGCTTTTGGTACAACGCGCCGATATTGCTGCCGACCGACAGTAATATCGGTGCATTGTACATTGCACCAAAAGCTGTATATAGAAATTTTATGCGTATTGGACTGTGAATCATCTTGATAAATGAAGAATAAAATCCAACTAGATGTCGCTTATTACTTTATTACGCTTATGTTAGCCTCAACATGTTCCGGGCACCATTATGCCGATCATCAGGAGCTCACGACGATAGCGTTGGTTACCACATAGGCCGTCTGGCTCTCGAGTTGCTGGTGGTACGAAGTTAAGTGCTGTGTTACAGCCTTCGGTCCGGACACTCATCCATCCTGCCTGCACTTAACTTCCAACCAGCAGCAACTCCAGAACCAGACGGCCTATGTGGTAACCATCGCTATCGTCGTGAGCTCCTGATGATGGGCATAATGGTGCCCGAAACATGTTGAGCCTAATATAAGCATAATAAATTAATAAGTGGCATCTAGTTGGACTTTATTCTTCGCTGTATATACAGTTAAAAATTGCTCCTGAGGATGGGCGAGTTTGTCGCCCGAAACATGTAGAGCTGATTTAAAAAGCTCAATAAACGAAATTTGTTGCATCTTGTTGGTTTGCTTCCATCGTTGTACGAAACGTCCTATGACGAAAAATATGTGTTTCCAAGGTGCACACATTTATCAGATGGCGGAAGATCTTTATGTGCCAAATTTTGTTCTCTTCCTTTCCTTAGGTTTTTCTATCTTCGTCTGGTCGCATTTTTCAACTCCTCCGACCCTTCTCTTGTACTTTTTAACAGACTACGGAATAATTGCTTCCTTCTGCATACCTTCACTCCTTCCTCTACTTCACGATAAGTGCTGAGAATCACAACACCCCCCCCCCACCCCCCTTACATCTCCATTTCAGGGATATCATTGAGACTTTATCTGTGTTCGTAACTTTTTTTCCCCTTTCCCAGTTTCACTGCAGACAGAACATCATGGAGACATATTTGCAACATTGTTCCATGAATGCCGGTCTGTCTGTCTTTCAATGAAATGGCCAATTCGGCGCTGTAAAAGAAGTTACATACAAATACATAAACTGTGTAGTTTTTAACAAAAGGTTCTTCACTGACGGTCAGGACACTTTGTTTGCTTGCCCTACTTTTTCACTCCTCCTTATATCTGAGTCCTGGTCACAGTACATCAAATTTGAAACGTCCTCGGATTCGGATGCATGTCTTTATTCTAACTCTCGTTCTCTTGACACGTATGAATTTTACGATAGGCATACTCCCATTTCACAACATTATCTATAGGAGAAATCGCAGTACGTGTGTGCACTTCACTGCAAATTGTGCCTCGGTATCCTAACACGCCTTGCAATTTATATTACTTTGTGTTCATGGGCTAAAGGAAATCCATTACTTTCCAAAAGTGGATAAATCTCGCAACAGTACAGATTTCCACTACGGAAGAGTTCTGGACAGACCAGGCGTTCTAAATAAGGATTTGTTTATGTAACATGAGTTTGTTCCAGTCGCTACACGGGGCCTACAAAAGAGTTACTGCCATAAAAAATTTCTGTTTCTAGCCTAGACATGTACTACCAAACCCGAAATCTTGAATGTTTCAAAAATATACCGTTTGCTACTCACTGTTCATTTTAAAATGGTGTCAACAAGTTAATCTGAGAAAAGCAGTTGAAATAATTCTTTCCTTTAGAGTTTCAATATTTCTGGCTGTCCTGTAAATCCAAGTTGTTAAATAGCTTTCTTTTTCATTTTCTTGCTCATGTCTAGACTGTCAGATAAACCCAACACCCGGCAGTGCAGGCACATCAGCACATCCGTCATTATTGCGTCACTGGTGTCACCACATTCTAACCCACTGAAACATTCCACATTACTTATCTCAGTAATTAACCAACTTTGATGCACAAAATTTTTGTTTTACAATAAGTTTATTTCTTGCCTCTACATGTTTCGAGCACATGTACTGAGATAAATATACTGAGATGCACGGTCAGCAAAACGTCAAAAAATTCCACATTACATCAACTAGCAATAGTTATAACGTCTTCACCTTCTTCTTCTACCACAGAGAAACACAATTCAGACATCCAACCACATTTCCCTTCCCAGGTAGCCATGTTCTCTACAGGCTTCTGTCTGATCGGTGCATGCTACATACGCATGAAGTATTTTTCAGATTCACTCTGTCCAAGGAAGTCAGTATCCGTTCAGGCAGTTCCACATATCTATATAGAGTGCATCACCTGCCAAATATATTCCTGTTAACGAAATACATACTAATCTACCTATCATGGATGGATGGATGGATGGATAGGTAGATTTGCATTGGGTTCGAGCCCTTACGGTCCCGATGCACCTAGACCTGATGGCCCTTTGTGCCTCATAACCTAATATCAAATCAGGAGAGTCTTGTCCCTTTACCAAAGTTCCAGATGGCCTCCAGACTTAAAATCGTCATGTCCTCAAGGTCCAAGAGAGGAACCCGGATGTACTATCCTTTTCTCTCAAAAAGTCCCGGCAAGCGAATTATCTCCAGGTTCCCCTGTAGGGCCCCTATGGAGAGAGATACCCGCTGCAGGCCATTCTTACGTCTCTCTTAATAAATCTCTTATTATCTTTCTCTCAGAGTCCCCGGTAAGGGAGCCCCTTCCATGTTCCCTAACAAGGTCCCCACGGACAGGGATACTCCGTCACCAGAGCCACTGGCCAATCGAGCGGATTCTATTTATTCATTCATTTACTCATTCGTGTATGTCTGCCGGAGTCCCCCCCAAAAAGGGGCCCTCCTACATACATATGGGGAAAAATATAAGGTCACCGTACAACAGAGCCCCACGCACACGGAAGGCCCACATAAAATGGGGTGCAACCTCGTTCCCCAAGGGGATCGTTAGCGACACTGCTATCTCTAACCCACTGCCATGCAGCCTTCGGCACGACACCTTCCACCTTCTTTGGGTAAACCTATCATGGAAGAATAAGGGACTGAAATTTTTTTCTTTGCAGAAAGATTCCTTTTAATATTTGTACCTGAATCTGGATCCTCGGGGACTGTAAATTTTCCCGCTAAACACAGATTTCCTTTGTGTTTTGGTTCCGTTTACGACAGCTTTCACTGTATTACGACAAAAGAAGTAGAATATGGAAAATCACAGCAGAAAAAAACACTGCATTGAAAAGATGAAGTTTAAGGGTGCTGAAGTGTCGCAAATATTTAAACCGTCTATAATCACAAGGGTTATGTTTTGTCAAAGCAAGGTAATAATAAAATATCGACACGTAGTTACTAATGTAAACTGTGTTACTATTTCCTTTCCACAACATATTCAAGGTACAGGTATGTGAACCCACATGACTAGCACAGGCAGTCTAGTGACTAAGAACAGATATTTCTGTCGCGCATCATTACGTTGGCGACTAACAGCTTTTTCACCTAAGGAAGGAAACAGATCCAATTTCCGAAATCCTGCATTCTAATCCTAAACTATTTGTACACTTACGCAGGCTAGAATCCCACATTTTGTAACGCTCAGTTAAACACTAAAGGAAATCAGCACACAACTGCAACTTGATCCCTGCTCCATGTCCATTTGCACACTTACAGGATTTTGAAACACTTCCACAAATTTCTTCAATCTGTCTAGGAAATGTGTCATCTCCGTTTTTTGTGTGAAACTGGGAAATTTGTATGTAGTCAAACACAACTGTGTCACATGAGGTGTATTTAATTACTATATATTGGACAACTACATGTTTCGGCCTGTACTGGCCATCTTCAGGTTGTCTTAGGGGAACTTAAGATCTTACTATAAGCATGCTTATAGTAAGATGTAGTTGTCCATTATATAGTAATTAAATACACCTCATGTGACACAGTTGTGTTTGACTACATACAATTTGCCAAGCTTCAATCTGTGCTTCACTGCCTTCCATTGGAACGTCTTTTTTTTTTGTACTGCAACGTAATTGTCTGAAGCCTCGCCGTAGAGTGGATAACCCTGTATCTCGTACTATCTGGCACAGCTGCTTCAGCCCACTTTGGACAAAACAGACATAGGATTCTGCACGATTCCCACAAAGCACTCCGGATCACCCAGACCAATCTATTCTAATGTTACCCCAACGTAACTTAGGGAACAGTGTAATAGTGAGGTAAATATCAGTCATGAAACCACAACTATGGTAGTATGGATTTATGATGGTATTTAATAGCAAAAAATAACTATATGTTTCAGCCAATAGTGGCCATCTTCAGGTTATTACAATTTTGCTCAATTAGTATCATATATACATATATGCCTATATTGCGAGGTGATGCTGAGATGCTATTAAATACCATCATAAATCCATACTACCATAGTTGTGGTTTCATGACTGATATTTACCTCACTATTAGTCTTTTCTACACACAACGGGGATGACACACCTCAGAATTAGGGAACAGTTATTACAAAACAGTTGAAACCGTGAAAAGAAAAACAAAAGTTGTGAGAGAAAATAAAACACAAATAGACATATCATAAATCTAATCTTATACAGGCCATAATTTTATTGGCTGTTTGCACAAGAACCCAAACAAAACGTAGGTTTGTGAAGGAAAATTTAACGAGAATTACAGCCCACAATATAACTTCATCCTGTTTCACTTTAATTAAATTCTTAATCTATTTCCCTTCTGTTTTCAACGGCTCCATTAAATTGTTAACAAAGACAGACTTCTTGCATGTCTGGTCCATTATTCTAGTTTGTTTCTCTAAAGGGAGAGAAACAGTTGTGACTGTTAAACTGATTACTGCTATTGTAGCTATGGATAATAGTACATCACTTACTTAAGTTATCAGTTCAGCATCTGCTCGAGACGATGAAACAATGAAAAATGTCGGAGAGGTCGGTCAGCAAGCAACAAGCCCTTGTTAGCGCAAAAAAATTCTCTCAATTTTGCGGTCAGCATGTTTGAGCAACACTGCAGCTTTCATTCAGGAGTTACAAACAGCTTGTTCTTTTAAATTAACGGCAAAACATAGAGGTTAAAAATAGGAAGTAGCTTTGTGATACTTACTTAACTATTCCTGCTTCCATCTAAACAGTGTACTCACCACAATTGTGAGTGTTCTAAATATGTTTTATACTGAAGAATAAAAACCCAAGTAGACGCCAATTATTATTTTATTGTACTTCTTATAGGCTCAACATGTTTCGGGCACTACTATGCCCAACGTCAGGAGCTCGCGACTATAATGTTGATTACCACATTGGTCGTTTCGTTCTTGGTTTGCTGTAAGTTGGAGGTTAGGTGCGGTTAGGTTTTAGTAGTGTCCGGGCTGCAGGCTAAAGCACAAGAGTTGTGCTTTAGCCTGCAGCCCCCTGACGATGGGCATAGTAGTGCCCGAAACATGTTGAGCCTATAAGAAGTACAATAAAATAATAAGTGGCATCTAGTTGGGTTTTATTCTTCAGTTATCACTATGATGCACGGTCCAATAAACATCAGATGTTTTATACGTTTGTATAATATCTCTGGCAGAGCAATTATTTATCTATTTGTAATTCATTTGACGACTAAGTTAATAACTAAAAATGTACAGTGTCGAACAATTGGGTGTTATTATATAATGAATGCAAGACAGTGCGGCAGGAAGCAGGCGTGGCTTAGCTTCAGGCAGTATCCCAGCACATGCCTAAATAAAATGAGGAAAACCACTAGAATGTCGGCAAAGGGAAACGGTGAACCGGCATAAATTCTAACCCAACACCACCTGCACACGAAACAGGAACTTTATTGCTTAAGTAAGGCTACTTTATTGGCGTAACAGACTGTACCGTGATAAGAAATTTCCTACATTTATGGATCAGTATGATTTATTATCATGTTTACAAAAAAATTTCATTCCTCGTTTACATAAATATTCAAAGCAGAATGGTTTCATCTTGTATAGTATTACGTTGTTAGTTATTTACTTCTTTACTCGAAAACAAATCGATCATTCGACAGCAGACAGGCTTACTGTAAAGTGACTATACTGTCTGGATTAAATAAACACACCTCACACCATCGTGCTGCTAACATGGGACGCAGATATTGACATATATCCTTGGAGACTCCTGCTGTGCTGTCATAACGCGGTGACAACTGCATTCAAACTGCGTCACAGTGCGAACTAAAAACAAGCAACGTTTGTGAGTTCACCCAAACACGCATATGGAGTTTTGGTGGACTGCATTCGGATACCGAAGTCACTGTGCGTAGAGGCAGCACCGTCACAACGTTGGTCAGGGTACGTTTCAGAATTCAACGAGTCTAAAAGCACGAGCATTGTACCACCTAGCTAACCTACCGTGTAGACATTTCGGTAAGTGAGCTTGCTACACAGACTTGCCGATACTGTAGGTCAACATTCAACGCCAAGTAAACAGAAACAAATTAAAGAGTCCGCTCATAAAAGACAAGTCTAAATACACAAACACGGGTTAGCACAGAAAAAAAAACAAACATTTCATTATCGTCGTCATCATCCTCATTACCATTAATTGGCACTGACATGAATATCGATCTCAGATATTAAGGGAAGAAGAGAGTGAACGATTTTGGCAGGAGGGCGATGTGAAGTACATAGGAACCAAAGAGAGAGGAAAGGACAAAAGGTAAAGGTGTAGTTTCCCCAGAACAGGCTACGAAGGCCCAGAGGTGGAGTACAGGTATAACTATACTTTTTCTTTAACCTCGGCACTAGATGGGGATGAGTGGTCAACGCCACGTCCCGGCCGTTTTACCCCCGGGGAAAGACAGCCGGTACCCACTGATAGGAGGCTGGGTGGGCCCCAGGACCAGTCTGGACAGGCTCGTAAAATCTTGCCACCATCAGGATTCAAGCCCCGGACCGTCTAGCTCGTAGCCAGTCGCTGTACCGAGTAAGCTATCCCGGCCCACGGAAAGATCACAAGGCTAGAGGAAAATAAACACTGCAAAGTTTCGTAATATACGCTGCTCATAAAATGTCACTGTGGAAACCAGATCAAGCTGATCATATTGACGGGGGGACGTAACAAGCAGGAAAGAATATGATAAATGTATAAGGAGATTAGTCGGTAAACCTGCATGGAAGAAACCTTAAGAAATATCGGCATAAATGGGAGGATAATATTAAAATTGGCGTAATACAAGATAGGATACGAATGTGAAGACTGGAAACATGCGGTAATCAGTCGCCTACTCCTGTCACTCATACGGCGAAACTTCGGGTTCCAAAAACGGGATGGAAATTTGTTGTCTAGAGGAAGAACATTTACTTTCCGCAGAATGATTCCGCAGCACACGGACACTGACGATAATAATCGTAGTTGTCAGAAACATTAGAAAACGCTCTGTCAATAACTTCAAGGTGCGTCATCCCCGTTGCGTTTGTTAGAACCTAAGGTAACAATTCTATAAGGATATAGCAGTCATAACACAACTGCATTATCAGCTGTTTATAACTTATTAACATCAGCTACATGTTTCGGCCACTGCTGCTGTGGCCATCATCAGGTTGGATACAATTTATCAGAGAAGCTATATAGATATGATATAACACAGAACAATTATTAGTATTAGTGTAGGCAAGGGGAACGAGATCTCGTTTACACAAAGTCGGTGGGCGTGTGTGCAGATGGTAAAGAACCATGCATGTAGCATGTGTTATCCTGTTTATCTATCACAATTATTCAATAAACCAAAACAGGTCTAATAACAACAGACGTCCAGAAACCGAGTGCAGTTGTTACATTGCATTAAAATATCCAGAAAATGTAAGATAATTAGTAGGCCTAACCTAGTAAAGAAGGGTGAGGAAAGTTTATGTTCGCTTTCTTACCTTATGCCCCATTATAATAAATCTCTGAGCATTTATGAAACAAAGGGAAAGTTATACATAAATTTTACTATATCCAGAAGAAAGTTAGCGTGGAGTTGGAAATTGTATCCACAACGTTTCGGTTGGTACGCATTACAGTAAGCCATAAACATCATCAATGATGAATAAGACAAGCGAAGGAAACTTCAATACAGGGAAACCACTCAAGGCGATGCTGAAAATCTATGCAATTTTCCGCTCCGGTACTCTTCAACACCTTCAAGATGATGACATCAGGGTAGAAAAATAGAATGACTTGGAGTAAGCGAAGCGCAGAGGGCTAGTGGTGGCGCTGTAGGAATAACAGAGATTCAGAAAAATAAACTCTGAGGGTACGTTCTGTGGCATTCTCTTCCTGCAAAACGTCTGCGCTCTTTTATGTATATTTTATCCTCCTCATATTCGGTGAATTCTTTATTATTTTCTTTTAAGAACATTTCTATTCATGATTTCTCTTTTGTTATTCTTTTAGGTTACGGCACTATAGTTACTGGTGAGAATAAAATGCAGCCCCTGAGAGAGACAGGAAAAGAAAAAGGATAGAGTGGGCGAAGGATTACGCTGTAGAATGTCTCATCAGCCAACGACAACTACAGATCATCATCAGGCTCATTGTGGTCGAGCCGAATCTTTGTTTCAGGCATTGTAATCAGATTTTGGGCTTCAGTATGGTATAACTATACAATGATGTGTCAAACACAACAAAACGTTATTACGTTTATTATTGTATTAGGGCAACATGTTTCGATTCTTACAGAATCATCTTCAGGCCCTTCTAAGAAAATAGATCCTTACCTAAAATGTTTAGAAAATGCGCTGTGGGATCACAAACCCTTACGAATGTTTTCTTAGAAGGGCCTGAAGATGATTCTATAAGAACCGAAACATGTCGCCCTAGTACAATAATAAGCATAATAAAGTTTGTTGTGTTTGACTGTCACATCATTGTATATTTATATATGTGTTAAACACTTCGGGATGGCAAACATTAAATTCTCTACGGTACGTAAATTCTATCCATCATATATCGAAAGTAGACGCAGTCTAAGATAATCACAGAGAAATAAATGTTAGGTGCGTTGGCAAAGTTACGCGTCAGTTTCCTCTTGTCTTTGAACTGCATTATCGTGAACGTCTCAACACCAAAAACGCCGTGCTCGGTAACGGATGGTACTTTTAAAACTCGCAGGCCAATAGAGTTGATACTTCCCTGAACTTTCCAATTTAATTTTTTCAAACTTTATATTTATCATTTGACGAAAGAAAGTGGATGAAAGAAAAATAATCGAGAAAAAGAGTGAGAGTGAAGGAAAGACATTAATCAGAAGAAAAAGCGATGGAAGAAAATTCTTTATCAACATTAATATCAAAATACTACGGACCTCACATTAAATTGTGGATGACTGGACCAACATCGAACACAGGCTATGAACAACAGGTATGGAGATTTAACACTGAAGTATTTCTTACTATGAATAATTCGAATAGTATAGGATACCGAAGAGTAAATGAAAATTCAAGCAATAAAATATCAGGGACAGAGAAGTACGGTATATATTCTTTTCCATAATAAGATTAAAGTGTAACTTTTGTCAGTACACTGCTAAACGAAGGGCTAACCAAACACTAAAAGGAACTGTTAAAAATACTAGTCACTTCAAATTAAATACAAATTTATTATTTCACGGAAAGGAAAATTCTTCAGAACACGAATGTAGTCCTTATAAATTTCTGATTTCTGAAGCTGAAAAATGGGTCCTTGGAGAAGCAGATAGCGTGCAGTGGTTTGTGTTTGGTAGGACGAAGATCCATAAATAAGGTAATACTGAGAAAATGGCACGTAATCAAACACAACTGTGTCACATTAGGTGTATTTAATTACTATATAATGAACAACTACATGTTTCGGCCTGTACTGGCCATCTTCAGGTTGTCTTAGAGAAACTTGACTTAAGATCCTAATATAGGCATTCGCGCACGTGGTGTAGAGATCTCTATATACGGCCTTATTAGCAAAAACAAAAACAAAACAGGAATCAAATAAAAACAACACAAAACAAAAAAAGATACAGGAAAAAGCTATTGTGGGGGTGTGAACACCCCCACAATAGCCGAAACATGTAGTTTTCCATTATATAGTCATTAAATACACCCCATGTGACACAGTTGTGTTTGACTACATACCATTTTCCAAGTTTCACACACACAACGGGGATGACACACTTCCTAGAAGGTAATACTGAGGTGTGACCAGTGACAAGAAAATAATTCGCTGTCACATTTCCCTAAATCTTTCCAGTAACACATAGGATATGTCATAGTAATCGAGTCGAAATGCTGTGACCTCGGAAATCGACAGTACAGTCAGCTGACCTGGCACACATCTGAGACTTATAATTCCAAGTGTTAGCCCCCTAAAGCAATGATGGGGAGATACTAAAATATAAAAGTAATTAAATGAAGGAAGACAAATTTCTCAACTTTGAGGCAGTAACACGCAGATTTCAGTGAAGTTTGGCCCAATACATCAAAACGTCTGTGGATTAACCATCACTCTCACTTCAAATATGAGTTATCAGCTGCTGTCATAGCAAGCAATGAAACTTCCAGAATGTCTAAAACCTCCCCAGTACTAGACAGAAAGACTACCTGGCACGTAAGAATAATCACTGCAGAAGTATAATGCAGAGTACAAGAAAACAGTCCATGTTGAATATCTTTATGTGCTTGCGTTTGTTTCAGTTTTCAATAAATTTATCACGAAATGAAAACTTAAGTAACAATTCACGACGATACAAAATGTTGATTGTGGTGAGGCAACTACATACTCCGTCAACAAGTCACAATATACCGATTTCAAATAGGGATATGTGCGATATATGTGCGATAGGGCCCTTATGTCGGTTTTGATAAAGATTTAATTTAGGGATGTTCGGTCGTGTCGACATCTCAGAAACTGCAAATTTAAATGCAATGTCTTGTAATTTAAGTCTCCATCCTATATCTTCCCACTCATAAGATTCAAATTACAAATATTATTGTGCATGTAAATATTGCCTATAAAACTTTACAAAACTCTTCTATATCCACACAGTTATCTATTTTTAAGAGTGCCTTAAAAATTAACAAAACGCATCTAAGAATGGGCTAAAAGGTAACATTTCCTTCGGTACTTACATTAGCCTGATGTACGTTGCGGTCTTCTCGTACTGACGGATAATTTTATTTTAATCGAAGACTAACCGATGTGTTCCATTTTTTCACAATAAAACAGTTTAATACGTCAAAAAAAACAATGTTATATAATTATTGGTGTTTTAGTATGAATATAAAAAAATACCAATAATTACATAATACTGTCGTGTTTTCGACTAATTGTTTTATTGTGAATAATGACAGTTAAACTTTACTTATTCGTATAATGCATTATATTCCGTCAATACATTACCAGTACCAGTACCAGTACCAGTACAGTGATATATATACACTCAGGTCACATTACGGCAACAGGTTTCGACCGTAAACGGTCATCTTCAGGCCAATAGAGAACATTTTCAAGGTAAAATAAAGTGAGCACTCAATTGGATCCAATTTCGTTTACAGTAAATGTTACAATAACGTAAGATGAAATTTCATCTTACGTTATTTTAATTTTTACTGTAAACGAAATTGGATCCAATTGAGTGCTCACTTTATTTTACCTTAAAAATGTTCTCTATTGGCCTGAAGATGACCGTTTACGGTCGAAACATATTGTTATAATGTGATCTGAGTGATATATAATATCACTGTACTGGTATATAGTTGTGTATTGACGGTGTATAATACACTACACAAATTTGTTACTGCACAACGGGATGGCCTCTATCAAATTTACTTATTCGTCTGAACTCATATTACACAGATAAACTGTTAATTCACCGCCAAATTTTGTCGCTACATTCTTCACACAGAATTCTAGATATAAGTGCGAGTTTTTTTTCCTCATTGTCAACGCCTTTTGCCTTTTTCCTGTCAGTCAAAACGAATATTCAAAATTCAGCTTGCGCAATTGTGTTATAGCATCAGTTTCCAATGCAATCTGTTTTCTCGTGAACCAATCCCTGTTACTTCGTCAGGATTTTCACCCACCTAACATTCTGGGAAAAACGATATATGTACGTGCATATGAATTCAAGGACACCATGCTTATATGAGCACGTCAGATCCCAGGTGAAAAAACGTTCCTTCCTGAAGGGCAGGGCATTATGACACAAACTTCCTAGGCCTTGGACTCAGTGTTGTTACCTATTCTTTATCAAGAGACATACTAAGGTAAGTCCCCACTCAAACAACAGCTTTTCCCAAGCCAGAATTCTTATCTACAAAAGTTTTCTTCAACATCACCTTGCAGTACTTCATATGTGCATCGCCTAGCCACTCACACCACCACAAGTATAAAACAAAACACATAATTCTCCGAGAACAGTTAGGCTAGACACACTGTATACGCATACTCTATTACCCCTCGAAACCCTGTCCCCTCTGTTTCAGTGCCGCCCCCTACCCTCCAACCGTCGTGCCACATTCATACAATTGAGTATCTGATTCTTCTAGTTCTTGGCCCAACTTAAAATTCTCATTTTGCAATTCAAATGTTTTTGGATTGGTTGGCTTCTGCTTGCAGTGAGGAAGAAACTCGGAAATAGAATAAACATGAGAGAGACGACATGACTGCAGTGCAGGTCGGAAGAAGAAGAAGAACATCGAATGAGCAGCTTCCCGGAACAGGAAGACCGTCCCCTCTCGTCAGGATCAAGCCCGTGCTGACTACACAGCAGAAGACAGAGACGCTATCGATATCAAACAAGAAACTGGAGTACGTGCCTGTTCCTTGTCCGCCCGATTCTTAAACCGACCGGGACTGAAATTACTGCAATATACATTTGTTATAACAGTATTATGAATATGCAAGTATGCCTTTTGGCATGCTCCATCATTTATTTACAACACGGTGATCGCTTCAATTGTTAGTAACGAACGAAAACAGGTGTATACAGGTGGCTTGGGCACTGAAATCTGACCTATTTCAGACAATAAGCAAATCAGAGCCGGAGGAGCAGAGTAACAGCGAAGACTAGGGGCAGAGATTTTACGCAACACAGAAATCTTAATGTATTCCAAGTTTACGTGTGTGTACGAAGAATACCTAATGAATATCTATAACTATCTGTATCATTCACAACAACTTTCACCGATCTCTTCCCTGAACCATTTGGTCCATAAAAACAAGCGGACTGTCATTCAAAAATGGATAAATTATGCCCTACGGTAACATTCCGTGCTAGCGGCGCAAATCACACAGTTGTCATGACAAAAAATATTTTCTGCTATAAGCCTAATATCGACAGGTACGAAACTAACCCAATGGAAAGAATAAACTCGTTATTTTGAACTTACACGTAGACATCCACCGTCTTCCATGCGAGTACAATAAAAAAAGTCCTCTTCTAAAGATATTCATTACAAAGGACAGACCTGAGACCTGATTAGGACGAACTGTGTAAACGTTTGTATGTGTAGTACAATATTTGCAAAATATTTCACGATGATGATGATGATGATAATAATATAATGGAAAGGGAACATGTATGTTAATAGACGTTGCAATCTCAGGAGACAGAAATGTGATTAAAAAAGAAGTCGAGAAGATTCTAAAATATAAAGATCTTACAATACAAATACAGCGCATGTGGAATGTAAAAACAAAAATGACACCAGTTATAATAACTGCAACTGAAACCATTTCAAAATCATTCCGACAATACCTGAGCAACACACCTGGAATGCACAATAACGAACTACAGAAAACAGCCACAATGTGCACTTACTTCCAAAAATACTAATGTAGAAGTACAGTTTCCCCAAACTGCCACCACAGAAGAGCTGCAACACGATATACCCTAGAAACACGGTTTGGTTCAGGCATAATATTGTAACAATAGCTTGCATAAAGGTGATAACAATATAGTAACAATAATAATATTATCATGGAGAAAAGTTCTGAGAGCCCATAATCCAGAAAGCCCCCGAAATTTTCGTTTAACAAGATGGTCCATTGATTTGTTCAAGGCAGTTACCCAGCGGTCCCTGTCCTGAGCCAGGAGCACATATCCATATCATCTTCCTGTACATCGGAATACGATGCAATTAATAAGTTAGCAGCACATCTTCCTGTGAAACTTTAAATACATTCCTGATCTCTCCTATGCACTCTAAATGCCCTCAAAAAGTTATGCAACACCTCATTATACTATTCTGCTGCTCTTGCTACCTCCCATTCCCAATAGTCTGCTCAGCACGCTCTACTCCGTCCCCAAAACCCTCAAACTTTTTTTATTCAAGTGTAAAATTTTATTACCGATTATATGGAAATAAAATATCTGAAAACTTAAGGGTTGTTTAAGGGTGCATCTTCCTCATGAAATGAAGTGAAATGCCAACTTGATGCAACTAGGTAATTTTATTGATGTATTCTTAGCTCGACATGTTTCGGGTACATACGCCCATCATCAGGAGCGTTAGACGTTTAGTTGCAGCATATGGTTTTATGCACCGATTTTTTGGATGGGT